>Ga0134128_10000168_pt1 | contig 93676 bp, 85 predicted proteins | sample KB31754_FD_96462 | JGI IMG/M metagenome (GOLD analysis project Ga0134128, IMG submission 96462) | Terrestrial soil microbial communities with excess Nitrogen fertilizer from Kellogg Biological Station, Michigan, USA - KB3-175-4 | ecosystem: Environmental > Terrestrial > Soil > Unclassified ... | reverse complement strand
GCTCAGAAAATCGCCCGGGAACTGCGAATTCTCGGTTACACCGTCAATATCAAACCCGCTACGGACGCAGCACTCCCATTGTGACTTTCAACGGAGCGGTAAACGGTGCCGGGGATGCGAGTGCGTTCGAACATGGCAAAAAAGCGATTCGACATTTCTTCATAAACCCGTAAGGGAGCGGTAAACGGTGCCGGGGATTTTGAGCGCGTTTGAATGCGGCAAAAAAGCAATTCGATATTTCTTCACAGCCCCGTGAGGAAGCGGTAAAAGGTGCATCAAAAGCGAATGAATCGCGACGAGAACAACCCCCGCCGATTCTTTCACCCCATCCCCGATCCGCCAATGTCCGCGCGTTCATAACCCGGGCACTCCCGGACCGGCAGCCGCGGATACTTCGGGAATCGCGGATCTTCGAAGCTCTTTCCGCACTGAAAAAACACGCTCCCGCGATCGCTGCGGATCACGCGGGCGAACCGGCAATCGGCGCAAAGCCCGGCGTACTCTCGCTCTTCGCCGCTCGCCATCAGAACGCCTTGAACTTCTCTTCCGGAACGGGCGGGTTGATCTTGACCTTCTTCACATTGAACACCTCAGTGGTGTCGCCGTTCACCATTGTGGTCAGGCGGTGGGGCAGGAGAAACCCGCCATCCTCCCGATATTTGTCGAGCCAAAGCTGTACCAGTCCGCTTGGTGACGTGTACGCCAGCATCAGCGGACGGTGGGTTTTGGTGTCGAAGAATAGCCGCACGAGAAACTCCTCCGGTCCTTTGCCCTCCACCACGTCCGCCATACCGGTCGGCGATGGCGTTTGCCCGAGGTATTCGAAATCCACCGGAAAATCCGGCCGGGTGTCCAGCAGGAACACCAGCAAATAGCGGCTGAACTGGAAGCTCAGGTTGCGTTTTCGCGAGTCGTCCAGCGGTGCGGGTTTCTGCGGCTCATCGCCGCCCGGCGCGACTCGCACGCCCGACCAGATGTCGTCGCCATCTACGCACTGCACCGTGGTCGGTGGGACGAAGAACGAGCCGGGCGCCGGAGTCCGCGAGTTTGGGTCGGAAAGGCCGCCGAAGGAGACCGCACGCGTTTCGCGCAGATACTTGTCGGGCATTTCCAGCGTCATCGCAACGTCGCTGCTCTGCGACCCCCGATCGCTGGACGCGGCGATCGTCAGAGCATGCACCGCGCCTCTCTTCAACCCGAGCGCGTTGCGCGCGGCGGTGAGAATGTCTTGTGCGGAACGCGGCGGACCGGCGAAACACACGGTGCAAGCCAGCAGGGGAACCAGGGCCCGAAATCTCATCTCCCGATCATCGTAACAAGCCGCGCGACTACCAGAGGCCCACCGCTTTCCACCACCACCAACCCAGACCCATCCAGATTGCCAGATTCACCACCGAGATGACGAACCCCACCATCCACCACTGGCCCTGCCGCACATATCCGGCGCCGAAAAACACCGGCGCGGAGCCCGTGCCGTAGTGCGTGATGCCGGCGTTCAAATTGGAAAAGTAAGCCAGCGAAAGCGCTGCCAGCATGGGGGGCACGCCGCCCGCCAGCGCCGCCACAAGAAAGCCGGGATAGAGCGCGGTGATGTGCGCCGTCATGCCGGCGAAGCAGTAGTGAATGTACAGATACGCCGCCACCAACCCGAGACAGACGAATGCCCATGGCCAGCCATGCATCGCGCCAAACAATCGCTTCGAAAGCACCCCAACCACGCCCGTTTCGTTCATCGCGTCGCTCATCATCACCAGCACCGCGAACCACACCAGTGCGTCCCAGGCGCGGCCTTCACTCAGCAGGTCCTGCCAGGGCAGAACGTTCGCCAGCAGGATGGCGCACAACCCGGCAAGCGCAACGAAGGTGTTCGAAACTCCGTGCCAGGGCGACGTCACCCACCCTGCCATCACCGCGAGCATGATGCCGACCAGCCATTTCTCATTCCTGCTCAGCGGACCCATGCGCGCCAGCTCGCTCGCCGCGAATTTCCGCGCGCCGCCCGTCTCCTTCACCTGCGGACGCACCATTCGATATACCAGCCACGGCGAAAGGACAAACGAAATCGAGCCCGGTACGATCGAGCCCGCGAGCCATCGTCCCCACGTCAGATCCACATGCGCAATGTTGCGCGCGAACTCTGCGATCAGCGGGTTCGCGGCCATGCCCGTAAGGAACATCGCCGACGCGGTATACGTCGCAGTGAACGCGACCATCATCAGGTACGCGCCGATCAGGTTAGACGTCGGTCCCGGCTCCGATCCGAAATCCGCCGCGACGCTGCGCACCACCGGGAAGATGACACCGCCGCCGCGAGCGGTGTCTGACGGGATGAAGGGCGCGAGCACCAGATCGGCCGCTGCAATGGAGTAGCCCAGGCTCAACGGCGTGCGCGCAAAGCGGCGGATGAACAGGTATCCCACTCGCGTGCCGAAGCCGGTAGCAGTCACCGCACGCGCAAACAGGAAAGCCGTGAACACCAGCCACACAGTCATGTTGCTGAAGCCTGTGAGCACTTTCGCCGGCGGCAGCGTATGTGTCAGAGCCAGCAGCGTCATTGCCACCAGAACGCTCACACCCATCGGGACAGGTTGCGCCACCAGTGCGACAATCGTCGCGACAAATATGCCCAACAAATGAGCCTGCGGCGCCGTCAACCCGGCGATGGGCACGAAATAGAGGACCACTCCCGGAGCCAGCACAACTGCCCATCGCCGCCACCTGCCGGGAGCTATAGTAAGGCTCATGTGGAGAATCCTCTTCGCAATTGTAGCTGCCGCGTTACTTGCGGCCTGCGCGTTCGGGCAGACCGGCTTGAAGAGCCCCGATGGCGCAATTCAAATGAATATCACGGTGCGCAACGGAGCGCTCCTGTATGACGTATCCTTTCGCGGCAAGGCTGTGATGGCGCCTTCTCCGCTCGGATTGCAATTGGAAAACGCGCCCGTGCTGGGGGTCGCTGCCAGTATTGCCGCGGCGCGTACGGGTTCCATCGACGAGAGCTATCCCATGCCGCACGGCAAAACGAGCATCGTCCGCAACCATTGCAACACGTTGGCTATCGATGTTGAAGACAATGGCCGCAAACTCACGCTCGAAGCGCGCGCCTACAACGATGGCGTGGCCTTCCGGTACGTGGTTCCGCAGCAGTCGAACCTGTCCGAATTGCGGCTCGTTTCGGAAAAAACCGGCTTCACTTTTGCCAAAGAGCCGTCCACGTACTCCCTGATTCTCGAAAACTTCCGCACGGCGTACGAGGACGGATATCACATCATGCCGCTCGGCGGCTGGCACCCCGAGTGGCTTATCGGGCTGCCGATGCTCGCCGAGATCCCCGGCACGGCATGGGTCGCGATCACCGAAGCGGATATTGATAATTACGCCGGCATGTACCTCAAGCGCGATCCGCGCAATGCCAGGCTGGTGAACGCCACGCTGTCGCCCTCGCTGGAGGACAAAGGACTCGCGGTGCGCGCCAATACGCCGGTGGAGTCGCCCTGGCGCGTCATTATGATCGCGGACCAGTCGGGGCGTCTCGTGGAATCGAACATCGTTCTCAACCTGAATCCGTCATCGAAGATCGCCGACACATCCTGGATCAAGCCCGGAAAAACTGCGTGGGACTGGTGGAGCGGCGACTATGCCAGCGGCGTCGACTTCAAGCCGGGCATGAACACCGCCACTCTGAATCACTACATCGATTTCGCCTCCAGTGCGCATCTGGAGTACATGCTCATCGATGAAGGCTGGGCGCTCAAGAACAATCCCACCACGGGCACAGGCGGAAGCGATATCACAAAGACAAACCCGGAGATCGATATGCCCGGCATTCTCGCGCATGCCAGGGAGAAGAATGTGCGCGTGTGGCTATGGGCGCATTGGCAGGACATCAACCGTCAGATGGATGAAGCCTTTCCGCTGTTCGAACAGTGGGGCGTCGCCGGCGTAAAAATCGACTTCATGAATCGCGACGATCAGTGGATGGTCAATTTCTATCGCACTGTGCTCCGCAAAGCCGCCGGGCACCACCTCATGATCGATTTTCACGGCGCTTTTAAGCCGGATGGCGTGCGTCGCACCTGGCCCAATCTGGTGACGCGCGAAGGCGTCATGGGCCTGGAATACACCAAGGTGACCGCGCGCATCACCGCCGACCATAACGCCATGCTCCCGTTCACGCGCATGCTCGCCGGTCCCATGGATTACACGCCGGGCGGCTTCAACAACGTGACAGCCGCCGAATTCGAGCCGCGCATGACGCAGCCGATGGTGATGGCTACCCGCGCGCACGAAACCGCGCTGTACGTGGTCTTCGAAAGCGGATTGCAGATGCTGTCCGATTATCCCGAGGCGTATACAGGTCAGAAGGAATTAGAGTTTCTGAAGGCAGTTCCCGCGGCGTGGGACGAGACGCACGTAGTAACCGGAATGCCCGGCCAGTACATTGCAGTCGCACGCCGCAAAGGTGAGGATTGGTTCCTGGGCACAATCACGAATAAACAAGCGCGCGAAATTTCAGTGCCGCTGGAGTTTCTCGGCAAAGGAGATTTCATCGCGGAGATCTACGCCGATGCGCCGGACGCGGACCAGAACGCCAAACACACCGTCAAAGAAGAGCGGAAAGTGAATGCCAGGACGGTCCTGAACGTCAAGATGGCCCCAAGTGGAGGGCAAGCCATTCACTTCCGCCGCCAGTAACCGCCGGTCTCCCGACCGGCCGCTTTCTAATTCTCCGTCGGCTCTTTTTTCACCGAGTCCACGACGACCATCGACACCGCCGTCTTCTTCGCCTCCAGCCGGAGCCCGATCTTCTTCAGCGCCTCGAAAATCGACTGGCCGGCCGACCCCGTCGCCGGCACCGGGATAAAGCCGACTCCCGCGGCGTAGCGGAGCAGGGCTTTGGCGTCATCGCCCGTCATATCGAGGCGAACGTTGTAGTCGCCGTTCAGGCCCGTGGCGTCCACCACCTGCTTATCGATGACGTACGCCGCCGCGCTGCATAGCGCCCGCATGCCGATGCGCATTTCCACGCGAACCACGTCTCCCGACCGCTCGAGCGCCGTGAACCGCACGGTCCCCAGCGGACCTCCGCTCAGCGTCGCCGTCCGGTTATCCGCGTCCGCCTGCATACGAGCAGACAGCGTGCTCCCCAGCTCCTTGGCATTTTCGTCAACAGCCGCAATGGCAGCGACGCCGGACTCGAGTTCCTTCGTCGCGACCAGCACGTAAACATTCTGCTCGCGCGATTCGCGATGCATCTTAAACGCGAACCGGTCGGCGAGCAGCGTTTGCAGCATCGCGGGAACCTGGTCCTTGGTGGCGCCCTCCGGCAGCTTGGCCATAATATCCCAGCGTGCGACCTTGATATCCGGCGGTCCGGCGATCTCGTAAGGGCTCACGCCATATGCCAGCGAAATCAGGTCCGCCACCGTCATCCACGCGATCTCCACGCGCGATGGGCCGGTGAACATTCCAGCGTGGAGCTTACCGCCTTGCGCCGTTCGCGCCATCGTCTCCATCGAAACACCGGGATGGATCGTGGCGACCTCGAAAGCCGGGCCTCCACTTTGTGCGTGCAGCAACCCTGCCGCGAGCAGGATTCCGAGCGCGATCCGCTCAGGCCTGCGCTGCGAGCCGAAGCTCGTCCTCGATTTCATAAACTTTGTCTTCTAGCGCGCGCGTGGGCGAGCCGGCGGATTTCGCGTCGTCAAGCTTCTTCTTCGCGGTGGCCAGTTTCTTCTGCAGCCCGGCAACTTTCGGATTCGGTTTCGCAGCTTCAACCGGAGTCGCCGGAGCAGGCGCGGCCGCGGGACGCTTTCCCTTTGCCGCTTTCTTCTTTGCCTGCGCGCCCGCCTTGTAACGGAACGCTGTGATGGAAGGCGGCGGTTTCAACTGAGCGCCGAAGTCGCTCTTGTATTCCTCGGCAAGGTGGGCCGCTTCCGTGAGTAGTTCGCGGAATCGAGTTTCGATTGCCGTGCGCGCCTGAATTCGCAAGTCCTCGCCCTGCTGCTTCCATTTCTGATATTCGGTGATGATGTCCGCCATAATGACCCAACAGTGTAGCGCTACTCGCTACCAAAAATATCGGGCCATCACCTTGGGCGAGCTCGGCGCGCCGGAGATCACTTTCACGTGCAGCACCAATTGCAGATTCTTCGATTGCCAACCGGCAGGCGCGCCGTGCAGCGCTTCCGCCATCAGGTCCGGATTCGTCACCAGGTCTCCCGCGGCCTCGGTGCCATACTGCGTAATCCCCGCGATCTCCACCAGCATGGCATGCGTGTCCGGATGGAAGACGCGCGAAACAATGGCGTAGTCCTCGCTCGTGCGGCGATCGCGCGGCAGCTCGGGAAGCGCCCAGTTCGTCGGCTTTCCGTTATCCGTGATGCCGACCGGCTTGCGCGATCCATCGATGAAGAAGCGCATCTGATTGCTGATGTCGCGCCATCGCGTATAGGAGTAGCCCACCAGAATCGCCGGATCCGAGCGGAAATCGGCGAACGATACGTCGTTGCCCACGCGCACACGGAATGGCCGGCCCATGCGCGTCAGCATTGACGATAGCCGGGAGATCGCCACCAGGTCGCCGCCGCCTACGAACTGGTCGGTCAGTGAAACGAAATCCTCCGGCCGCGGGCTTCCCGGCGCGCCCGGGTCGCGGTCCAGATTCCATACAGGGACAAAGGCCGCGCACACCAAAGCGGGCGCCGTGCCCTTCAGCACGGGAGCCCAAAATTCGTCGAGCGCGGTCTTCGCCGGCCTCATCATCAGCCAGACGAACACGGCCACCGGCACCAGGCCGCAAGCCACAATGAAGGTCCGCCGCCGCGAATCCGCACGCCGGTGCTCAACCGTCCGCGGTACGTCAGCCGCCGGTTCGTTCGTCTGCGCCGGAGCCGCTCCCGGATGAAACTCCGGAACGTATGTCCCGGACGGCAGCTCGATCCGCAGTGGATTTCGAGCGCCCTCGCTGGAATAATACAGACCCAGCCGCTTTCGAACTTCGCCCGCCTTCACTCGTACCGTGGCGTCATCGCTCGGGTCATAACTGGTGGACCGGCCGAAAACCTCTATGCCGATGGTTCGCTCCTTGAGCAGGTCGCCGTGACCGGCTAGCGTGTTTTCCACCACGTACCGGAGGAAGTCCTGGCTGCGCTTGCTGGTTCGAAACTCGTGGCTGGCCAGCACACGGGTCAATTCTTCGCGAATCCGATCTTCAGATACCGAGACCTGTTCCCCCATGACCTTCGCCGCGATTGTACCACCACGCTGCTGAAAACAAATACGTTCGGTGGGGTAACGAACCGGCCGTAACATCGCGGCAACCGTTTGGAACTGGACGTGGGCTGCCGCCGGGCCGCACCATCCAAAACGGATCGCGCAGCCGTCATGTCCAAAATGCTCGCCGAAACCCGCCAGCAGCCGCAAGCCCTGGCCCGAACGTTGGACGAAGCGGAAAGCTCAAACGTCCTGCTGGAACTCCGCCGCGAGTTCGAGCGCCGCCGTCCCCGGCTGGTCATCCTGGTCGCCCGCGGCACGTCCGACAACGCCGCCCAATTCGGCCGCTACCTCATCGAAATTACCGCCCGGATTCCCGTTTCGCTCGCCGCCCCCTCCATCGTCACGCTCTACGAAAGCTCCCTCGACCTCTCGGGCGTTCTGGTGGTGGGCATCTCGCAATCCGGGGAATCCACGGATACCAACGCGGTGCTCGCCGATGCACGGGTTCGCGGAGCTGTCACGCTCGGCATCACCAATGAGCGCAAGAGCGCCATGGCGGAAATTGCGCAGTTCACGCTGCTGGCCAGGGCAGGGAAGGAAGAGAGCGTCGCCGCCACCAAGACCTATACCTGCCAGCTTCTCGCCCTGTACCTGCTCGCCAACGCGTTGGGCGGGAACGTATCGCTGGAGGCGCTCAACCGCTTGCCGGGTTGGATCGAAACAGTCCTGGAGACGGAAGAGCGCGTTGCGGAAATCGCCGAGCGCTACACGTTCATGAGCCGCGCCGTCACGGTCGGGCGAGGTTTGAACTACGCCAACGCGCTGGAATGGGGTCTCAAATTGATGGAGACCTGCTACGTGGTAGCCGAACGATTCTCCTCCGCCGATCTGATGCATGGACCCATCGCGCTGGTGGAACAGTCGTTCCCTGTGTTTGTTCTGGCGCCTGCAGGCGTTACGTGGCCGTCGATGTCGACGGTGCTCGACCGCCTGGAAGAATTGCGAGCCGAGACGCTGGTCATCACTGACGAGGCAAATCCCGATGCCGCAACCAAACCGGCCCGCCTGATCCAACTGCCGATCGACACATCGCAGTACGAAGGCCCGTCGGACCTCTACACGCCGATACCCTACATCGTCCCCGCCCAACTCTTCGCAGCCCACTTATCGGCGATCAAAGGACTGAACCCGGACAGGCCGAGAACACTGCACAAAATCACGAGGACTATGTGATACCGACCATCGCAAATTCGAGTTTCTCTGCACTGCTATTCCGAGCTTTTTTTGCGGCCTGCGACGTCAGGCACTTCCGAACCGCCCAGCGACGCGCTGGGGTGCCTTCGCGCCTCAGCGATGATCCTGGTCTTCTCTGTGACCTCTCTGCGTTCTCAGCGTCTCTGTGGTTAATGCGCTGCCGCAAACCCACACGCAACGGCGCCCCAATCCGTTTGCGTCTCCGCGGTGAATACAAAGAGGCCGCATGCAATTAACTTTCCTCGACTGGACCTGGATCGCACTCTACTTCGTCGCCAATGCCGGCGTCGGCTTTTATTACCGCTCTCGCGCCGGTAAGAGCGTCAACGAATTCTTCCTTTCCGGCCGCAACATTCCGTGGTGGCTGGCCGGCACCAGCATGGTCGCGACCACGTTCGCTGCCGATACTCCCCTTGCCGTGACGGGTATGGTCGCTCGCGGCGGCATCGCCGGCAACTGGCTGTGGTGGAGTTTCGTTGCCAGCGGGATGCTCACGGTTTTCTTCTACGCCCGCCTGTGGCGCCGCTGCGGCGTAATGACCGATATCGAGTTCACCGAGATTCGCTACTCCGGCAAGCCGGCGGCATTTCTGCGCGGTTTCCGCGCGCTCTATCTCGGCATACCGATCAACTGCATCATCCTCGGCTGGGTCAACCTCGCGATGGTGAAGATCCTGATGCTCGTGCTCGGCGTCACGCGGCTGCAAGCCATCGCCATGGTGCTCGCGCTGATCGCCGTCACCTCGCTCATTTCCACCATGTCGGGACTTTGGGGAGTCCTGGTTACGGACCTCTTTCAATTCGTCATTAAGATGACCATGGTGACCGTGCTGGCAGTCTTCGCGGTGGAAGCCGCGGGCGGCATGACCGTGATGAAAGCGCGTCTGAACGCAATCAACCCGGCCATTCTGCACTTCACGCCCGATGTGAACTCGGCTTATCTGCCGGTCATCACGTTCCTCGTGTACATCTCCTTGAACTGGTGGGCGACGTGGTATCCCGGCGCCGAGCCCGGCGGCGGAGGCTACATCGCACAGCGCATGTTCTCCGCGAAAGACGAAAAGCATTCCCTGCTCGCGACGCTTTGGTTCAATATCGCGCATTTCGCAATTCGGCCGTGGCCCTGGGTGCTGGTCGCACTCGCCTCGCTGGTGCTCTTTCCCGGACTGGCCGACCCCGAAACCGGCTACATCAAAGTGATGATCGCTTATCTGCCCGCCTCACTCCGCGGCATCATGCTCGCCGCATTTGCCGCGGCGTACATGTCCACCATTGCGACCCAACTCAACTGGGGCGCCAGTTACATCGTCAACGACTTTTACCGCCGCTTCATTCGCCGCGAAGCCAGCGACCATCACTACGTCCGTGTTTCGCAGCTCGCTACTATCCTGATCACGCTGGTCTCGGCCGGCGTAACCTTCTACATGAACTCCATCGCCGGCGCGTGGAAGCTGCTGATCGTCACTGGCGCGGGCACCGGACTGGTCTACCTGCTCCGCTGGTTCTGGTGGCGCATCAATGCGTGGAGCGAAGTCTCGGCGATGCTCTGCGCCTTCATCACCTCGGTTGGACTTCAGGTGTTCGGAGGCCTCAATAGCGATAAGCCCGTGGAATTCGCGTGGATCATGATCATCACGGTCGCGGTGACCACGGTGGTATGGCTCACCGTAACTTTTCTAACGCGGCCCGAGCCCGACGAGACCCTGCTGAAGTTCTACCACCGTGCGCGGCCCGGAGTCGCCGGCTGGCGGCCGGTTGCGAAGCTTGCGCCCGATGTGAAAGCGAGCGGCGCGGGCTGGCAAAGCGCGCTCGATTGGTTTGCCGGCTGCGTTCTGATCTATGGCATTTTATTCGGCACCGGGAAACTGCTGCTCGGCGAAACGGGTTTGGGCGCGGGACTCCTTCTTCTCGGTCTCGCGGGCGGCGCAGTCATTTATTGGGACCTCTCTCACCGCGGTTGGAGCACCGTAATCGAATGAAACTTGTTCCTGTTGCACTCCTTTTCGCGGCGGCCACGCTTGTCGCGGCAACTCTGCCGCTCATGCCGATGCCCGCGAACGTCACCCTCGGCGAAGGCCGCCTGATCATCGATTCCGGCTTGCACATCGCCGTTGCCGGCAGCGCGGATGCGCGCCTGGAAGCAGCGGCCCGGCGCATTGAGGATCGCATCCGGCGTGAGTTCGGCTTCTCCGCGCTAACCCCGCGCCACACCGTTCTCACGGTGCAAGCCGGCGCTGCGAATGGCGATGAGGAATCGTACACGCTGGATGTCACTGCGAACGCCGCCCGCCTGCAGGCCGCCACCGCGATCGGCGCTCTTCGCGGGCTCGAAACCTTCTGGCAGCTCATTCAATCCGGACCAGACGGAATCTACGCTCCCGCGGTCCACATCGAAGATCGCCCCCGCTACTCGTGGCGCGGGTTCATGCTGGATGTTTCGCGCCACTGGATGGGAGTCGACGTTGTCGAGCGCAATCTCGACGCCATGGCCGCGGTGAAGCTCAACGTTTTCCACTGGCACCTCTCAGACGACCAGGGCGTCCGCGTGGAAAGCAAACGATTCCCGAAGCTGCAGGAACTGGCGTCGGACGGCCACTTCTACACGCAGTCCGAAATTCGCTCCGTGATCGCGTACGCCGCCGCCCGCGGGATTCGCGTCGTGCCGGAGTTCGACATTCCCGGCCACACTACGGCCTGGTTCGCAGCCTATCCCGAACTCGCCAGCGCTCCAGGCCCGTACTCTATCGAACGTCACTGGGGCATCTTTAAGCCCACGCTCGATCCGTCGCGCGAAGAGACATATCAATTCCTCGAGGGCTTCCTCGGGGAGATGGCCGCGCTCTTTCCCGACCCGTACTTCCATATCGGCGGCGATGAGGTGGAGCCCACCGAGTGGCGCGAGTCGAAATCGATCCAGGCGTTTGCCCGGGATCACAAGCTCGCCGATATTGCGGCCATCCATCAGTACTTCAACCACCGCGTCCAACAGATCCTGCACGCCAACGGCAAAATCATGATCGGCTGGGACGAAGTGCTCGGCCCCGGACTCGCGGAAGATACCGTCATTCAGAGCTGGCGCGGCCAGGCGGCGCTCGCCGAAGCCGCGGCCAAGGGCTATCGCGGCATTCTCTCCTACGGGTATTACCTGGACCATCTCAAGGCCGCCGCATTTCACTACTCCATAGATCCCGGTGATTCCCCGCGCATTCTTGGCGGCGAAGCTTGTATGTGGAACGAATACGCCTCTTCTGAGACTGTCGATTCGCGCATCTGGCCGCGCCTCGCCGCCATCGCCGAGCGCTTCTGGTCGCCGCGGGAAACCACCGATGCCGCTTCGATGTACGCACGCATGGAACAGGTGAGCCGCCGGTTGGAGTGGACCGGCGTTCAGCACCGGTCCAACTACCAACGGATGCTCGATCGGCTGGCCGGCGGCGGACCCGTTGAGCCGGTTCGCACACTCGCCGATGCCGTCGAAGCCACCGGAATTTCCATTCGTCAAGCCGCTCGCAAATACTCCAGCCTCATCGACCTGAACCGGCTCGTTGACACCGCGCGCCCGGAGAGCGAGCCGGTTCGTCACCTGGAACTCGCCGCCGCGCGCCTTCAGCCCGTCGATGTTGCGCAACTCCGCGCCACGTTCCAACTTTGGATGGAAAATGACGCGCGTCTCCCCGAAAACGCCTTGCTCGCCGAAGCCAAACCGGTCTCGCGCAATCTTGCCGAAACCGGAAAAATCGGCCTGGAAGCGCTACGTTATCTGGAATCCCAAAAGCCCGCGCCGGAGAGTTGGCTGGCACAGCAGAATCAAGCTCTGGACCGCATGGAAAAGCCCGTCGCCGAAGTTATTCTGGCGGCCGTCAGACCCGTACGCGTTCTTCTTCATGCACTTGAATCCAAAGGCGTTCGGTCCGGTAACGAACCTGGCCGAACGCCCAAACAACCGTTGTGAACTGGACATGTATAGGCAGCCGGCCCAGTATGTCCTGTGAAGCGAATCAACCAGGGGTCAAAAAAGAGGTGACTATGAAACGAATCCTGTTACTTACAATCGCGCTGCTCACTGCGCTGGCTCCCTTCGGAGCCGCACAGGAAGCCAGCGGAACCATCACCGGGAAGATCACCGATCCTTCCGGCGCAGCCGTCGCAGGTGCAGGTGTGACAGCGAAAGATGTCGACCGCGGAACCGTCTGGACTGCGAAGACGACTGACGACGGAATCTATAACTTCGCGCGCCTGCCCATCGGCAACTATACGGTGCGCGTGGAAGCCACCGGGTTCCAGGCGGCGCTGAAGCCCGCGTTCCCGCTGTCGCTCGGGCAGACCGCCACTGTCGATATCGCTCTCACGATCGGGCAGGTGTCGCAGGAAGTCGAGGTAACCAGCGCGGCGCCGGTGCTGCAGACACAGAGCACGGAAGTCGGCAGCGTGATGGAATCGGCGTCCATCGCCAACCTGCCGCTGGAAACCCGCAACTATAACCAGTTGACTCTGCTGGTGCCCGGCGCAGTCACAATCAGCCCCGCCTCTTTCAATACCGGCCTGAAGACGTTTAACGCCGCCCGCCCGAACCTCAACGGCAACCGTGAACAGGCTAACTACTATCTGCTGGACGGTATGGAGAATGTCGAGTTCGTCGATAACAACGTCGCCTACTCCCCGAACGTCGATGCCATTCAGGAGTTCCAGGTTGTTACCAATAACCCGAATGCCGAATACGGCCAGTTCCTCGGCGGAGTGATCAGCGTCAGCCTGAAGAGCGGAACCAACCGCTTCCACGGCAACCTGTTCGAGTATCTCCGCAATGACTTTTTCAACGCCAACGAATGGAGCAATAACTTCAACGGCGTGCCCACTCCCCGCCAGCGCTGGAATGAATACGGCGGCACGTTTGGCGGCCCCATCAAGAAGAACAAACTCTTCTTCTTCACGGATTATCAGGGTTCGCGGTTTGACCTGCCTGCCAGCAGCGCTCCGCAAACCACCTTCACCGCGCAGGAACTCAACGGCAACCTGAGCGACCTGGGCGTCACGCTGCACTATCCCGGCACCACCGTGGCGATGCCCTCGAACCTCACGCAGGCGACCATCTGCGGCGCCGGACAGCAGATGGGCGTCAACCCGTGTATCAGCGGCATCAGCGCCACTGCCCTGAAGATCGCCAGCGCGCTTCCGAAGCCGAATCTTCCCGGCCTCGCCGGCGGCACCGTGAACAATCTCAATAATGTGGTGCAGAACTATACGCACGGCAATCAAGGCGACGTGAAAGTCGATTGGGCGCCTACGGACCGCGACCACCTCTTCGCGCGTTACTCCCAGCAGCACATCGATAACCCGATCGTGAACAGCAATCAACTGCTGTACAGCGGCTCGGGCAGCAACGTGTTCCCGCTGCAGCAATCCGTCCTGGACTATACGCGCACCATCAACCCGACCTTCGTGAACGAAGCGCGCATCGGCATGAACTACTTCCCCGCCGAAGCGCAGACACAGGAACTTACCACCACCGCCGGAGCCGGACTTATTCCCGGACAACCGACGCAATTCCTCCCCGGCCTCTCCTTCGCCAGTTCGAAACTCGGCGGACAGTTGAACGGACCCTTTGCGTTCGGCACGACGTTCAGCCCGGAGATCTTCCACCAAACCTCGATCCAGTTTTCCGATACGGCCATTTGGACGAAGAACGGCCACACGGTTCGCTTCGGCTTTGACCTGAACCGCTACCGCAATAACTATGTTCCTGCGACCGGCAGCGATGGCGCCGCCGGACAGATCGGCTTCAACGGCACTTACACAGGCTATTCGGAAGCTGATTTCTTCCTCGGCCTGCCGTCTTACATGGGTTACGGGCTCGGCTTCGCCGGAACGGTGGGCCAGCGCAACAACGCGATCGGCGCATTTGTGCAGGACGATTGGCGCATCAGCAGCCGCCTGACTCTCAACGTCGGCGTGCGCTGGCAGGTCTTCACACCCATTTACGAAGTGCATGACCGCATGACCAATTTCGGCGAATACTCCGGACAGATCATGCTCGCTGGCCAAAACGGCAACAGCCGGGCTCTGTACAACCAGTACAACGGCATCGCCAACTTCCTGCCGCGCCTCGGCCTGGCTTATTCCCTGGATTCGAAGACGGTAATTCGCACCGCCTTCGCGCGCACGAGTTTTCAGGAAGGCACCGGAGAATACAATCGCCTGGCGACCAATGCTCCGTGGAATGTGGACCTGGTTGGCCAGTGGGGAGGCGTCGGCACCAACGGCGCGATTCCCTCCAATCAGATCACGCTCGACCAAGGCTTCGGAGCGCTCGGCGCGACTGTTGGCTGCACGGTCCAAAACGTGGCATCGGCGCCCGCGGCGTGCTTCTCCGGCGTTCGCATTCACGCCACGGACCCGAATTACCGGCCTGCAGTGTCCAACCAGTGGAACCTCACAATCCAGCGGGAACTGACTAACTCCCTGACGTTGCAGGCAGGCTATGTTGGTCAGCACAATGACCACTTAGCCGCCATCTATAACATGGGTCAAGGCGTGTTACATCCGGACGGCACAGCCACTGCGAGTCCCTATCTCGCCGGCAATCCTCAACTCATCGCCGACGGCACCGGCCAAAAGCGGCTGAACACGTCCACCGCCATCCAGAATTACAATGCGCTGCAAGTCATCGCGGAGCAACGTCTTGCTCATGGCCTGAGCTTCCGGGCGAATTACACCTGGTCTAAGTGCCTCACGAACAACCAGGGTTACTACGGCCGCTACGGTAACTCCGCCCCGGCGCAGACCACGGCCGACGTTGCCTTCCAATCGTACGTCTATAACATCGGCCTGGACTACGGCTACTGTGATGCAGATGTTACGAATATCTTCAGCGGGTTCGTGAACTATGACCTGCCGATCGGCAAGACGCGCGCGCTCAAGACCAGCAACAAAATCCTGAACGCCGTCGCCGGAGACTGGCACTACAACGCCATCGTCACCGGACACGGCGGTCTGCCGATTTCCATGATCCAGTTCGGTTACGATCCGACCGGCGCTTACTTCCAGCCGCGTCCGGATTGCCTGGAGCCCAGCAAGGCCACGCCGTACAAGAACTTCCCAGGCGGCGGCTACGTCTGGTTTGACCCGACCACAATGGCCATCCCCGCTACCGGCAAGCTCGGCAATTGCCCCATTTCGAGTGAGCGCGGACCTGGCCTGAAACAGATCGATATGAGCCTCTCCAAGCGCTTCTCCCTCACGGAATCGAAGTACTTCGAATTCCACTTCGATGCGATTAACGCCTTCAATACGCCGATCTTCGCAGTCGGCGGGTACTCGACGGATGTGTATCCCGGCGGCGGAATCGATAAGAGTAAGTACGGAGTAGACCCGGTTTACACCTCCGGCATCCCAAGCGGAGTAGTCAACACCAGCGTAGGAGCGAGGAACTTACAGTTCGCACTGAAGTTCTTCTTCTAAGTAAGTACCGGTCTCCTGGCCGGTACGTAACCTGATTAGCGGCCGGGCGAGAGCCCGGTCGCTACCCACTTACCCGTATCAGCCGCTTCAAACACCGCATCAACCACTCGCATCGTCCTCAAAGCATCTTCTAACGGCACCGGAGGTTCACCGCCTTCCATTACAGCGCGCGAAAACGCATCTCCCTGTAATGTGTACTGGTCGCAGGGCGCGAACTCCTCCGTCTCCCCATTGACCTTAATGCGCGTGACCTCGTTCGGTGGCGCGTTGAACGGAATTTCGAGCTCCACTTTCCCCGCACTGCCCAAGACCTGCATCGTCTGGTTCGCCGCCACCTGCGTTCCGCATGTGAACACGCAGTGTCCCGCCGGGAACTCCAGCACCGCGCTCGTCAGCGTGTCGATTCCGCCAAAGCGAGCATCGCGCACAATCGTCGCGGCCACCCGCACCGGTTCCTGCGCGAACACCATCCGCGAGCACTTGATGGGGTAGCAGCCGATGTCCATCAGTCCGCCGCCGCCGTACTCCCGGATGTTGCGAATGTTGTCTGCGTCCAGCTTGAAATAGCCGAACGAGCCGAAAACGGCCCTCATCTCGCCCAGTTTTCCGGTGCGAGCGAGTTCCATCGTGCGCACCCATTGCGGATGCACCTGGATCATGAACGCTTCGCCCATCGTTACACCCGTACGGTCGCGAGCCGCGATCAGTTCCCGTGCCTCCGCGGCATTCATGGCGACGGGCTTTTCGCACAGCACATGCTTACCCGCCTCGGCGGCTTTGATGGACCATGGCACATGCAGATGGTTCGGCAGCGGATTGTAGATGACATCGATCTCCCGGTCCGCCAGCATCTCCTCGTACGAGCCGTAAGCCTTTGGAATTCCCAGCTCTTTCGCCGCTTTTCGCGCGCGGTCGCCATCGCGCGACGCGATTCCCACCATCTCCGTGAGCGCGCCCTGCTGCATCGCCGGAATCACCTTCGCGGTAGCGATCCGCGCCACGCCCAACACGCCCCATCGCAATTTCTTCATGGATGCGATTGTACCTTGCGATTGCCGCCCGGGGCCGCCGCGCTATATTGAAGGATCATGCTGCGCGTGCTGCTCGCCGGGGCGCTGGCGATTCCTATGATCGCCGGCACAAATCGCGAAACCATCATCTTCGACACAGACTCGGGGCTGTTCGGCGACGATGGCGCCGCGCTCGTGATGTTGCTGCGCAGCCCGGAGCAAATCAATGTCACAGGCATCACCATCGTGCCCGGGAATGTCTGGCCCGCGCAGGGCGCCGAGTACATGTTCCACATCCTCGACCTCCTGAAGCACCCGCAACTCCCCATCTACACCGGTGCGCAGCAGCCGCTGGTGCACAACGCCTCCATGAGCGCCGAATACGCGCGCCGCTGGGGCGGGCTCGCATATACCGGAGCTTTCGCGCACGATCCATCGAAGGTGGACCCCGCGCCCGGCTGCAAACTCACCGGCCGCGCTCCTCATCAGGAAGCCGCCGTGCAGTTCCTGATCTCCGAAATCGAGCGCCACCCCGGCGAAGTCACCATTCTCGCGCTCGGGCCGATGACCAATATTGCCATGGCCCTGCGGCTCAAGCCGGAGATCGAGACCAAGATCAAGCGCATCGTCATGATGGGCGGGAATGTCAAAGTTCCAGGTAACGCCTCGCCCGCAGCCGAATTCAATTTCTGGTTTGACCCCGAAGCCGCGCGCATCGTGCTTCGTTCCCGGATTCCGCAGAAGGTTCTGTTCGCGCTGGATATCTGCAACACCGCCCCCATCCGAAAGGCGGAGTACGACCAGATCGTAGCCGTCAAGACGCCCATCACGGACCTGATCCGCGAAGACATGGGCAATCGCTATCCCGGCTTCAACCGTAATCCGAACGGGCTTGTGTATATGTGGGATGCGCTGGCCGCGGGCTACTTACTCGATCCCGGCTTTGTAACCAAAACCGAAACCCGCTATCTCGACGTACTTACCGCCTGGGGTAAGTTCTATGGTTCAACGGTCCCGCTGGACCGCCGCGCCGTGCCGGAAGCAACCCCGGTAATCCACGCCCTAACCTGCGATTACAACCGGATCTTCCACCTCTACAAAGAAAAGTTGACGCAGTAACGGCCGGGCTCCTGCCCGGTCGCAAACTGTTTTGGCCGTTACTTGAACCGCTCATCAATCTCCACGCGATACCCGCTAGCCAGCCGGTTGGTCTCGTTCGCCATCCCGACCACCGCCATCACCTCGGCAAACATCGCGTCCGTCATTCCCGCCTTTCGCGCGGAAACCGTATGCGAGGCGATGCAATACGGGCACTGATTGCTGGCGCTCACCGCCACATAGATCATCTCTTTCGTGAGCGGATCCAGTGCCCCCGGCGCCATGATCTGCTTGACGCTTTCCCACGTCCGGCGCAGAGTCGCCGGATCGTGCGCCAGCGCCTTCCAGAAGTTGTTGATGTAGTCAGTCTGGCGGACGGTCATGATGTCGTCATAGACCGCCCGCACTTCCGGACTTGCATCCCCGTACTCGATCAAGCCGCACGCAGCCATACTTATCGCCCCGTCAATTCGCGCACGATCGCCGGAACGTTATAAATCTTCTCCAGCGCCGCGGTCATGCCTGCCGTGTGTACCGCCACCGTACGATTTGCGGTCTCGTCGAAAACATAATCGCCGACCAGCGATTCGATATTGCCGTCGAACACCAGCCCGACAATTTCACCCGCGCGATTGATTACCGGCGACCCGGAGTTGCCGCCGATGATGTCGTTCGTCGTGACAAAATCCAACGGCGTCGTGAGGTCGATCTTCTCGCGCGCCGCCGATACCTTCTTCGCCAGGTTGAACGGCGGCTTGAAATCGAAATCGTTCGCGCGGCCGTACAGGCCGAAGAATGTGGTCTTATAGGGCGCTTCCGTGCCGTTCATCGGGTAACCCTTCACCGACCCGTATGAGAGGCGCAGCGTGAAGTTCGCGTCGGGGTAGGTGCTCTTGCCGTATGCGGCGAATCGCGCCTTGCCGAGTTGTTCGCCCGCGCGCTCTTCCACGCTGACAACGTTGTTTTCCATCCAGTGCAGGGTCACCCGTTTAATCGGATCGATCTTGCGCGCCATCACGATCATCGGGTCCGTTGATGCGGCAACGGCCGCCTGTCCGCCTTCCACCAGTTGTTTGCGGAACGCCGGATCGGCCATCTTCGTCCCATTGACCAGATACTTGGCGGCGTCCTGCGGCGAGCGGCCACCCAGCACTTCGGCGAGCAGTTGCTGATTCGCTCCCAGCTCCGCGACATCCATTTCCAGCGCCCCCGTCAGCCGCGCGATCTCCAGGCCCGGATAAATCGGCGCCGGCGAAAACATGCGGAACCTCAGAGAATCCAGTTGCGCGTCGTGGAACCCCGGCAACCTTTCCCCATCCGGCTTCTTGACCTCCGCCACATACTGCACGATGTTCAGCGCAAGGGATGCGAGCTGCGAATCGAGCGAGGTGTAAGCCTGATCCCGGAACTTTGCCGATGCCTTCTGCTCGGCGTCCGCAATCTCGCCCCACGCGTTGCCGTACGCCGCCTTCCACTGCGCGTTGGCCATGATTTTCGCCTTGAAGTCGGCCTCTTCGCGAGCTTTCTTATCCATGACGTTCTTGTCGCGGAGTCCGGCTAACCGGCCCTCATCGGCTTTCAGACTGTTGGCGAGTCCGAAAATCAGCGTGGCCGCCTGCCGCGCCTGCTCCGGACCCTGCGCCGAGTATTTCCGCAGCACGTCCATGCGATGATTGAGCACCTTAATCGTGGTTGGCAGCACCAGATCCCGCGTCCCTTCGAGCTGCGCCATCGTGTCCTGACGCTGCGTGGAGCCGGGGTTCCCTACCACGAAGGTCAGGTCGCCGTCTGCCGGCCCTTTGGCATTCCACTTCAAGTAATCTTTCGTCTCGAGCGGCTTGCCGTTCTCGTACACCCGGAACAGCGCCATATCCAGGTCATAGCGCGGATAAGTGAAGTTATCCGGATCGCCGCCGAAGAAGGCAGTCTGTTCTTCCGGCGCAAACACCAGCCGCACGTCCGTGTACTTCTTATAGCGGTACAACCAGTATTCGCCGCCCTGGTATAGCGTGATCACATCGCTGCGCAGTCCCGTCTTCTGCTGGCTTTCGCGTTCGATCTCCGCGGTCACCGCGCGGCGCGCCTCGAACTGTTGTTCCGGTTTGCCGGCTTTGGCCACCGCCGCGGCCACGCGCGCCGTCACATCCTCCATCGAAACCAGCACGTTGACTTCAAGGTCCGGCGACTTCATCTCCTGCTCCGCAGTCGCGGCGTAGAAGCCGTCGCGGATGTAGTCATGTTCCGGCGTGGAGTTCTTTTGCAGTTGCCCGCGCGCCACGTGATGATTCGTAAGCAGTAGCCCGTGGGCGCTCACAAAGCTGCCCGAGCCGCCGTCGTTCAGGCGAACGCACGAAAGCCGCACATGATCCAACCACTCCTTGGTGGGCGTGAAGTGATATCGCTCCTGAAGCAGTTTGAGTGGCGGATTATCGAAGGTCCACATGCCCTCGTCCGCACGCGCCGGCGAAAACGTCAGCAGAGTCGCGCCGATAACGGCGGCCGCGCCAAGCGACGTCACCGCAGTCTTTCTGGTCATACTAGTTAACTCCTTGAATTGAAAATCGCCAATTCGAGTCCGAATTTCCAGGTTACCGCGTTTGCCCAGGGCCCATGGCAGCGCCTTGCCTTGGCCTTTCTCTGCGCCCTCTCGGCGTCCTCCGTGTCTCTGTGGTTAATGCGCTGCCGCAAACCCACACGGAACCGCGCCCCAATCCGTTTGGGACTTCAACCTGACCCGGTCCCGCACGCCTGTGATACGCTTGCAAAACACGGGGAGAAAATTAGGAGGTAGTTCCGTATGTGCGTATGGCCCGGGCAACGCCGGACGTCATCATTATTAATAGCCGCGGCAGTCGCAATTGGCGCTGCCGGCTCGGTTTGGGGACAAGGAAGGGCCAACCAGCCGCCCCCCACCCCGCCGCCCAATGAGTCCACCGATCCTCTGCTGCGCGGATTCCAGTTCCGTTCCATCGGACCCGCTACCATGATGGGCCGCTGCGACGACATCGTCGGTTCCGAAAAGGACCCCATGACTATGTACGTCGGCTTTGCGACCGGCGGCGTTTGGAAATCCACGGACGGCGGCGAACATTGGAAATCTCAGTTCGACAACATGCCGAATGAATCGGTCGGCTCCATCGCCATCGCACCCAGCGATCCCAACGTGGTCTACGTGGGCACCGGCGAAGCCAATAATCGCCAGAGTTCCTCCATCGGAAACGGCGTCTGGGGCACCACCGATGGCGGCGAACACTGGACGCATCTCGGCCTTGAAGATACGCAGTCCATCGGCCGCGTGGTGGTTGACCCCACCAACCCGAAGATCGTCTTCGTCGCAGCCGTGGGTCACCTCTTCGGCGCCAACGAGGAGCGCGGACTTTATAAGACTACCGACGGCGGCCAGCACTGGACCAAGGCCAAGTACATCGACCCCGATACCGGGTTCAACGATGTTGCTATCGACCCCTCGAATCCCAAAATCATCTATGCCTCGTCGCTCTCACGGCGTCGCACCTGGTGGGGTTACAACGGCGGCGGACCGGGCTCGGCGCTGTGGAAGTCCACCGACGGGGGCAGCAACTGGACCAAGCTCGAAGGTCCCGGCTGGCCCAAGCCGAAGGATGGCATTTACGGCCGCATCGCGATCTCCATTTTTAAGGCGAATCCCAAAATTATCTACGCCCAGGTGGAAGCAGGCGCCAGCGCTGGAACCGGCGGCGGCACCGATGCCAACGGCGGACCGCAGCGTCCCGGCGCGGGTCGCGGCGGTTTCGCCAATGCTGAAAACCCCGGGGCCGAAATTCCCTCCGGCGCCGAAGCGGCTCCCGGTGCGGGACGAGGCGGCGACCAAGGTGGCCGGGGCGGCCGCGGCGGACGCGCCAATCTGCCTCCGGATCCGAATGCCAGCGGCGTATTCCGCTCCGAAGATGGCGGCAAGACCTGGACCTTCATGAGCAATCAGAACCAGCGTCCCACGTACTTCAGCCAGATCCGCGTCGACCCCGTGAACGATCAGAAACTCTTCGTCGGCGGCACTCCCGCGCAGATGTCGATGGATGGTGGTAAGACCTGGACCCCCGTAGAGGGTTCGCACACCGACTATCACGCGTTCTGGATCAACCCGAAAGACCCGCGCATCGTGTGGGTGGGCCATGACGGCGGCATCGATGAGAGCCGCGACGGCGGTCATTCCTGGGATTATCACAATGACATGCCGGTCGGACAGTTCTATCAGGTGTCCGCGGACATGCGCCGTCCCTATTACGTTTGCGGCGGTTTGCAGGATAACAACGCCTGGTGCGGACCAAGCGCGCTCCGCGGCGCCACCGGCCCGGTGAACACAGACTGGTTTACTGTCGCGGGCGGCGACGGTTTCTACACGCGCCAGGATCCCACCGATTGGGCCATCGTTTACGGCGAATCGCAGGACGGCAACATGAGCCGTCACGATATGCGCGCCGGCACCCAGAAGAGCATCCGGCCGAATGCGGGCCGCGGCGCTGTTGGGCCGGCCGCTCCCATTCCCCCGCCTCCACCAACCGCGCCGAACGCAGGTACTGAACCGCCGGCCACTGGCGGCGAAGCGGCGGCAACGGGCGCAGGCGCAGCAGGCGGTGCACCGGGTCGCGGCGGACGTCGCGGGCAGGCCGCGGCACAGGGTCAGGGCGGCGGTGGCGGCGGTCGCGGCGGTCAGCCGAACATCGTCAATGCGCCGGAGCACGTGGATGCGTTCCGCTTTTACTGGAACGCTCCCTTCGAAATCTCTCCGCATAATCCCGAGGTGGTCTACATGGCCGCGCAGTATTTCTTCAAGTCGACCAATCGCGGAGATACGTGGACGATGAATGCGACGGACCTGAGCAAGAACGTGAATCGGTGGTCGCCCGAAATGCCCATCATGGGCGTCGCGGGTGATAAGCCTATGGCCGAAAAGCACGACGGTTATGCCGCGAGCTCTCTGGCTACACAGGTTCGCGAATCTCCCTCGCGTCCCGGCATCATCTGGATCGGCACCGATGACGGCAACCTCCAGGTCAGCAAGGACGATGGCGAGACCTTTACCAACGTCATGGGCAACATCAGCGGCGCTCCCACGGGTTACGTGCAGGTCTCGCGCATTGAGCCTTCGCACTTCGACCCCGGCACGGCATACGTCGCTCTCGACAACCATCGCAACGACGATTGGAAGCCGTATCTCTTCAAGACCACGGATTACGGCAGAACCTGGACGAATGTGGTCGGCAATCTTCCAGCCAAGGGCAACATCAACGCCCTTCGCGAAGATCTCGACAATCCGGACCTGCTCTTCGTCGGCACCGAGTTCGGCATGTTCATCTCGCTCGATGGCGGCAAACAGTGGAAGCCGTTCATGACCGGCATGCCGACCGTCCGCGTGGATGACATTCTCATTCATCCGCGCGATCGCGATCTCATCGTCGGCACTCACGGCCGCTCCATTTTCATCATGGATGACATCACTCCCCTGGAGCAGATTCACCAGGCGAAGGGCGATGTCACTCTCTTCAGCGTGCGTCCCGCCATCCAGTGGAAGAACGATCCCGAGGCCCAGCGCAGCGCCACCAACCGCGAGTTCAAGGCAACCAACCCGCAGGGCGGCACTGCGATCAGTGTTCTCGCCAAGAGCGATCTCGGCAAGGGCAAGCTCGAATTCCTCCAAGGCACTACGGTGGAGAGCACCATGGACGTCGATATCAAAGCCGGCATGAATCGCTTCCAATGGAACATGCGCGCGCCGCTGCCTGCCGGTTTCAATGCGCAGCAGGGTGGACGCAACGGACAGGGTGGTCAGGGTGGCGGAGGCGGCGGCCGAGGCCGTGGGCCAGCCGGAGTGCCGTTCGTCTCCGGTGGACGAGGCGGAGGAGGCGGAGGCTTGGTCCCCCCCGGATCCTACATGGTGAAGCTGACCGTAGGAGACAAGACGTACACGTCCAGTGTCACCGTATTGGAAGACATCTGGGCGAGGCCCCAGTAGGTACCGGCCTCCCGGCCGGTACGTAAATTAAAGACCGGGGCGAAAGCCCCGGTCGCAACTTTCCAACTTACACCGCTGACGCCCCGATTCATCGAAGTTCCCCGCATCCAACCACCGTTCAAACGCCGCCCGCCGCGCCGGCCACTCCGAATCCAGCATCGAATACCAAGCCGTATCCCGATTCCGCCCCTTTACAATCATGTGCTGCCGGAACACGCCCTCAAACGTAAACCCGAGTCGTAAAGCGGCCCGCCGCGAGGGTTCGTTGCGGGAATCGCACTTCCACTCATATCGCCGGTAGCCCAGCTCCTCGAAGGCATGGCGAGCCATTAAATACATAGCCTCAGTTGCGCCCGCCGTACGCTGCAAGCGAGGAGTAAACAGGATGCTCCCGACCTCAATCACGCGATGCACCGGCTCAATCCGCATGAAGCTCGCATACCCCACAGCGTCACCCGAAGCGTTCTCTACGATCGCGAAGAACAGCGGATCGTTCGTCGAAGCCTTCTTCTCCAAAGCCGATTGAAAGGCCTCGCGACTCTCATACGGACCATCGAACAGATAAGTCCACAGCCCGTCGTTTTCATCGCCCGACCATGCAGCCCAAAGCGAATCGCCGTGCCGCGCGGGGTCCAGCGGAGCCACCGTGACCAGCCGTCCGGGAATCGTGACCAGCATGGCCTCTACCTGTCGATAAACTTCATCAAACGCTCGTTATATCGCGGACCGGCGACCACGCTCGGGGCCAGCGCCGCATCGAGCCGCTCCATCTCCGCTGCACTCAGCGAGAGGTTGATCGCCGCGACATTTTCCTCAACAAAAGCCTGCCGCTTGGTGCCCGGAATCGGCACGATGTCGTCGCCCTTATGCAGCAGCCACGCGATCGCCACCTGAGCCGGCGTAGCCTGATGCGTGGCAGCGATGTCGCGGACCACGCTCGCGGCCTGCATATTGCGGTCGAAATTCTCGCCCTGAAATCGCGGATCGTTGTAGCGCCAGTCGGTTGGCGGATACTCTTCGGCCCGCTTCGTGCCCCCCGCCAGAAACCCGCGGCCAAGCGGCGCGAACGGCACCAGTCCGATGCCCAGCTCGCGAATTACCGGGATGATGCGCTCTTCCAGGTTCCGCTCCCACAGCGAATACTCGCTCTGCAGCACCGCGATCGGGTGCACCGCGTGAGCCCGCCGGATGTTCGCTTCGCCCGCTTCTGAGAGGCCCAGCCACCGTACCTTTCCCGCGCGAACCAGATCGGCCATCGCGCCGACCGTGTCCTCAATCGGAACCTCGGGGTCGATGCGGTGCTGGTAGTAAACGTCGATCGTGTCGACGCCAAGCCGCCGCAAACACCCGTCGCAAACTTCTTTCACATGCTCGGGACGGCTGTCGGTGCCCGTCACCTTCCCGTTTTCGTACTTCCAGCCGAATTTAGTGGCGACAACGACGCCGTCGCGCCGCCCGCGCAAAGCACGGCCAAGCAACTCCTCGTTATGAAAAGGTCCGTATGCCTCGGCGGTGTCGAAAAAGGTAATTCCAATATCCAACGCGCGATGAATGGTAGCGATAGATTCGGCATCATCATGCGGGCCATAGGATTGGCTCATCCCAAGACATCCCAGCCCGATCGCGGAAACCCAAGGTCCATGAGCGCCCAACCGGCGTTGTTTGAGCATGGACCCATTGTAGTGCTGCAAGTACCGACCGGTCTCCAGACGCGATTATCAAAATTGGACATACGCGAGCCATCAGACCTTATCGAACCGCAGATGTGTTGGTAGTACCGACCGGTCTCCTGACCGGTCGAAGTCGCGCAAAGCGCGACCACCCGTCGCCATGCTATTACTGGATTAGGGACCCCTTCTCCCCCCAGCACCACCCGCCAAAATTACCAAACGAACCCAAAAGCCCGCCCTAACGCCAACAAAACAAACCCCACCCCCAACCAAACGAAGCCAAAACGAACCCAAATCGAACCGAAACCCACGATCCTGGCCGGGGCCCGCCCTGCAAACTCTCGCCAAATCCGTCTTCCCCGCGTTACAATAACGATTGGAATGTCGAACCAACGCAGTGGGCGAAAGCCCACTTTTTTGTTGGTCGCCGACCGGCTGGCAACGATGTCTGAAGCAGTTGAGTCCAAAATCGAAGAGATCGCTCAGCGAGTCGCTGGGTCTGAGGGTATAGAAGTGGTCGAGGTAGAGGTAAAAGGCGGCGGCAATAACCGCTTCGTCCGCATCTCTATCGATAAGCCCGAAGGCGTCACCCACGGCGATTGCGAGCTGGTTTCTCAACAGGTTGGCACTATTTTGGACGTCGAAAATGTGGTTCCGGGCGGGCATTATACGCTTGAGGTCTCCTCGCCCGGCGTCGAACGCAAACTCATTAAACCGCAGGATTATCAACGCTTTCAAGGAAAGAAGGCCCGGATCGCCCTGCGCGATCCCATTGACGGCCGCCGCAACTGGGAAGGCACGCTCGCCGGGCTGGAGAACGGCGACGTCCTGCTCGAAGCCACGCCCGGCCAAACCGTACGGCTCCCGCTCGACCAGGTCCGCAAGGCGAACCTGAAGTTTGACTGGTAACGCACCCGCCCCGGGGATTCATAACACACTATTTAATGCGAGGGCACTAGTGGAAACGATTTTTCAGTCCATCGAAATCTTGAGCAAGGAAAAAGGCATCGATCCGCAGATCGTCCTGGACGCCGTCAAGGACGCCATGCTGATCGCCGCCCGGAAACATTACCGCACCACGGAGGACTACGTGGCGGACATGGATCCGAAAACCGGCGCCATCGCTCTCTACGCTGTCAAGAAAGTGGTCGAAGCCGTCGAAGACCCTTCGCACGAGCTCACCCTCGCCGAAGGGCGTCGCTACGATGCCTCCGCCGAAGTCGGTTCCGAAGTCCGCATCCCCAAAAAGACCGACGCCCTCGGCCGCATCTCCGCGCAGACTGCCAAACAGGTGATCTTCCAGAAAGTTCGCGAAGCCGAGCGCGAAACCGTATTCAACGAATACTCCGGCCGCACCGGTGAGCTGGTCAACTGCACCATCAAGCGCGTCGAAGGTCCCGACTACATCCTCGATCTCGGTAAGACCGAAGCCAAGCTCCCCAAGAAAGAGCAGTCGCGCCTGGAATCCTACTCCGTGGGCGACCGGGTCCGCTGCGTGATCAAAGTGGTCGATAAGAGCAGCAAAGGCCCGGGTGTTGTGGTGTCCCGCGCCGCACCGGAACTCGTGATGCGCCTGTTCGAACAGGAAGTGCCCGAGATCTACGACAGCACCGTCATCATCAAAGGCTGCGCACGCGAAGCCGGCGAGCGCACCAAGATCGCCGTGCAGAGCCGCGACCGCGATGTCGATAGTGTGGGCGCCTGTGTCGGCATGAAGGGCATGCGCGTGCAGTCCATCATCCGCGAGTTGCGCGGCGAAAAGATCGACATCATCGAGTACTCCGAAGATCCCGTGGTCTTCGCCACGCACGCGCTCAGCCCCGCCAAGGTGAGTCGCATCACCATCCTCGATCCGCTGGAAAAGCATATGGAAGTGATCGTGGACGATTCGCAGCTCTCGCTTGCCATCGGCAAAAAGGGCCAGAACGTCCGCCTCGCCGCCAAGCTCCTCGGCTGGAAAATCGATATCAAGAGCGAAGAAGAGAAGCGGCAGGAAGTCGAATCGCAAATGGCCGCGCTGGTCGCGCCCGGTGCGCCGGTCAGCGTGCTGATCGATTACGGCTTGTCGGAGAAAATCGCGGAATGGCTGCTGCAGGGCGGCGTCGGCACCATCGAAAAGCTCGGCGGCATGACTCCGGAACAGCTTCAGGAAATCCCGAACATCGATCCCGATACCGTCAACGAGCTGCTGGTGGCCGTCAACGCCTACTATGCCCAGTTCGAAGAACCGAATGCGGGCGATGAGAATCCCGAACAGAATATTCCGGACCCGCTTCCTGTCTCGCCGGACATGAGCGCCAGCGAAGAAGAGCTGGCCGAAGTTCAGGGCACCGACACCGGCTCGCTCGACACGGAGCCCGGACCCGCGGGCATGCCCGAAATCGCCACCGAAACCGAGTATCCGCCCGGAACGCTGTACGATCCCGAGAGCCCTGAAGAACGCTTTGAGCCGGGAAGCGAGCAGGCCGAGGAAGTGCGCCCGCAATTGGAGGATAATTCGGGTGCTACCATAGTCAGTGCGGAATCCGCTGCTGAAAACACGGGAGAAGACGAAGGTCACGGCGGGTAGCCGGTACCTTCGCAGATAGAAGCAGATAGCTTTCTCTATGAGTAAGATTCGTATTAACGAGCTGGCCCGGGAGCTGGAAGTAAAGGCTAAAGAACTGTTGGAGCGGCTCCCCGAAGTCGGCGTCACGGATAAGATGACGCACTCCAGTTCAATTGATGACGACCTCGCCTTGCGGCTCCGCCGGTTGTACGGCCAGATCGGCGACGGCGGCCTGGAGACGGGCAGCCGCGGCAACGGCCATGCGGCGGAAGCCGAGGTGAGTGAGGCCGCCGGTCCCGAGGGCGCAGATTTCGAAGAGCGTCACACGCACGCGGCGCCTCGGCCCGAGGCTGTTCCCGAACACGAGCCGTCAGTCACTCCGGCAGCGACTGAAGGCGCGCCGCCGGCCGCTCCGGTGACATCTTCCCAGGCGGCGCCCGCCGCCCCTGAAAAACCTGCCGATGCTCCGGCCTCCCCGAGTACCGCTCCTATTCGTCCACCGCTCGCCGGACGTCCGATTCATCCTCCGGTAGTGGCGCCGGGTTCACCGCGCCCCGCGCCGGCGTCTCCCGCTGCGCCCCCGAGTCCGGCGCCGGCGCCGCCCGCTGCGCGTGAACATCCGCCCGCTGCTGTAATCGCTCCAGGCCGCCCCAGCGTGCCGGTGGCGAAACCCATTCCAGGGGCCGGTTCATCCGCTCCGCGTCCTGGCCAGGTGCTCTCGGGTCCGCGTGCGCCGCTACCACCGGCGCCGGCGGAAAGCCGCCCGGTACCCGGCGGACCTTCGCCGCGGCCCACCATCGTCCCGCGCCGCCCCGAGCCGCGCCCGGAACCCAATCAGCCGCTGCGTCCGCAGGGTGGAATGCCGCTCGCGCCGCATCCCAATCGCCCGTTAGCCGGGCAGCCCGTCGCGCGCCCCGTCGTCCCGCCGCGTCCCGATCTCGCGGCTAAACTCAGCCAGCCGCGGCCCACGATGCCTGCTGCTCCCGCGCCGCCGCGCCCGGGCATTCCCAGAACTCCCAGCTCTCCAGTGCCCGGCCAGCCGATTTATCGCGGACCCATTCGCCCCGGCCAGCCGATGGTGGCGCGTCAGGGTCCCGGCGCGCCGCGCCCCAGTGGCCCTCCGGCCCGTCCGGGTGGACCGCGTCCGCAACATCCCACGTCGCGGCGCATGGAACCGGGTCTCGCGCCGCCGCCCGTCGAACCGGGTCGCGGTCAGCGTCCGGGTCAGCGCCCTGCACGTCCGCAGCAGCGTGAGCGCAATGACGAAGAGAAGGTTCTTCGTCCACAGCGCCGGCATGTAGAATCCGGCCCGCCGCCCATCAATCGCGAAATCACCATCAGCGAAGGCATCACGGTGAAGGAGCTTTGCGAGAAGCTCGACGTGAAGGCCGCCCTGGTCATGAAGAAGCTCATGGATCGCGGCATCTTCGCCACCATCAATCAAACGCTGGATTCCAAGCTCGCTACGGAAGTAGCGCGCGAATTCGGCGCCTCCACCGCCACCATCAGCTATGAGCAGGAGGCGATGCAGGAAGTCACCGAGGCAGAGGACGAGAAGGATCTGCAACGCCGCGCTCCCGTGGTCACCATCATGGGCCACGTCGATCACGGAAAAACCAGCCTCCTCGATGCCATCCGCGAAGCCAATGTGGCTGCGCGCGAAGCCGGCGGCATCACCCAGCACATCGGCGCCTATCAGGTGGACATGAACGGCAAGAAGATTGTCTTCATCGATACTCCGGGTCACGAGGCGTTCACACGCATGCGTTCGCGCGGCGCCAAGGTCACCGACATCGTCATCCTGGTGGTCGCTGCCGACGACGGCGTCATGCCGCAAACTCTGGAAGCCATCGATCACGCCAAGGCCGCGCACGTTCCCATCATCGTGGCCATCAACAAGATCGACCGGCCGGATGCTCAGCCGGAGCGCATCAAACAGCAGCTCGCCGATCGCGGCCTGCTGGCCGAAGATTGGGGCGGCGATACCGTCATGGTTCCCGTCTCCGCCAAGACGCAACAGAATCTCGAGCTGCTGCTGGAAATGATTCTGCTCGTGGCCGATCTGCAGGACCTCAAGGCCAATCCGAACCGCCCGGCCATGGGCACCGTGCTCGAAGCGCAACTGGATCGCGGCCGAGGCCCTGTGCCCACCGTATTGGTTCGCAACGGGACGCTCAATATCGGAGACTTCTTCATCTGCGGCAATGTTTTCGGCAAGGTCCGCGCGATGTACGACGATCGCGGCGCACAGGTGCGCAAGGCGGAGCCTTCCACCCCGGTGGAAGTTCTCGGTCTCGATGCCCTGCCCGAAGCAGGCGACGATTTCCAGGTAGTCACGGACACCGCCAAAGCCAAACAGATCGTGCAGTTCCGCGATCAGAAGGCGCGCGAAGCCAGCCTCGCCAAGAGCAGCCGTCTCACGCTGGAGCAATTGCACAAGCAGATGAAGGCGGGCGAGGTCAAAGAGCTGCCCATCATCATCAAAACGGACGTGGGCGGTTCGGCCGAAGTGCTCACCGAAACGCTGCAGAAGCTTTCGAACGACAAGGTGAAGGTGCGCGTCATCCACTCGGGTGTCGGCGCCATCAACGAGTCGGACGTCCTGTTGGCATCCGCGTCGAACGCGATTGTCATCGGGTTCAACGTGCGGCCGGAGCGCAATGCATCCGCGCTGGCCGAGCAGGAAAAGGTGGATATCCGCCTGCACACCATCATCTACAACCTCACCGACGAAATGAAGCTGGCCATGAGCGGCTTGCTCGCGCCGGTCTACAAAGAGGTTTACAAGGGCAAGGCCGAAGTTCGCGAAACGTTCCGCATCACCAAGGTGGGCAGCGTGGCTGGTTGCCAGGTGCTCGACGGCACCATCGGCAGCCGCAACGAAGTCCGCCTGCTGCGCGACAACGTGGTGGTTTACACGGGCAAAATCTCTTCGCTGCGCCGCTTCAAAGACGACGTCAGCGAAGTCCGCGCCGGGATGGAATGCGGCATCACGCTCGAGAATTACAGCGACGTGAAGCAGGGCGACATTATTGAAGCGTTCGTCACCGAGCGCGTTGCGACCGAGGGAGCCGCTTAATGCGATGGCTTCCATCGGCGTCCTGACGCTGGAACTCAGGCTCGAACACACCCATTCGTTGAAAGACAAACGGCATGTGGTCAAGAGCCTGAAAGACCGCCTGCGCAACAAATTCAATGTAGCGGTAGCCGAAATCGATTACCACGACCTGTGGGGCCGCGCCGCAGTAGCTGCCGTGACCGTCTCCAACGACCATGTGCAAGCGGAAAAAGTGCTACAAGCCGTAGAAGAAGAAGCCGCATCCCTGCTCGGACCGGATCTCTCCGAAGCGACCGTGGAGTGGCTAGCATGAAAGTACCCGCCGGCCTCCTGGCCGGTCCCAAATCCGCGCGAAGCGCGGACATCACGACGAAAACGCAGATGCTATATGTGCCCATCAGCGTTCATCAGCGTTCATCTGCGTCCAATAACTATCTGTCCCCCAACCCTCAGCCACATGGATGAACGACGCACACTCCGAGTCTCCGAAGCCGTCCGCGAAGAACTCTCCGAGCTCATCGGCTTCGAAACGGCCGACCCGCGGCTGCTCGCCGTCGAGGTAATCGAAGTTCATGTCAGCCCCGATGGCAAACACGCCACCGTTAAGGTCGCTATCCGGGGAGCCGAGCGCGAGCAGCGGGAGTCTTTGCGCGCTCTGGAGCATGCGTCCGGTTTCCTGCGCCACGAACTCGCATCCCGTCTCAGCCTGCGGCATGTCCCCGAGCTGCATTTCTCTCATGACAAGAACCCGGATGTGGAAAGCCGAATCGACTTCCTTCTCAAGCGAGCCAAAAAGAGCCGGGGGCGTGAGAACTAGGTGGCCGGAGTCCGAAAAAAACTCGCCTATTCCTGTAAAACCATCGCAAAAATACAACAATTCGTGTTAGTTTTGTTTGTGTTGGCGGCTTTCGGGGCCGCCCGCGCCGGAGCTCCCGAGAGTTCCGAGTGGCTTCGTTTGGATAAATCCGCCGAGGCTATGGGGTCCACCTATACGGTCGAACTGTATGGGTTTGACCGCGTCAGGATGGAAGCGGCCGTGGATGCCGCGCTGGATGAAGCGCGCCGGCTCGACGATCTGCTGTCGAATTATAAAGCCGATAGCGAATGGAGCCAAGTCAATCGCCATGCTGCTGAAGGCCCCATACGGGTTTCCCCGGAGTTGTTCGACCTGCTTTCGGCGTGCGTCGAGTACAGCCGCGAAAGCGAAGGCGCGTTCGACATCACAGTCGGACCGCTCATGAAGGTTTGGGGTTTTTACAAGGGAACCGGCCACCTGCCGCACCGCGCGGAAGTGATGGCCGCCCTGACCCGGGTCGGGTACCGGCACATTCATCTGGATGCAAAGGCCCAGACGGTCTGGTTCGACAAGTCCGGTGTGGAAATCGATCCCGGCGGTATCGGCAAAGGGTATGCGGTTGACCGCATGGTGGATGTTTTAAAACAGAAGGGCTTCCGCAACGCTCTCGTGGCGGGGTCCGGTAGCAGTATCTATGGTATGGGGGCTCCGCCGTCGCAGCCGAAAGGTTGGGCAGTAGATATCAAAGATCCTTGGGACCAGAGTAAGACGGCAACGGAGGTTTTTTTGAAGGATATGTCGATGTCCACCTCCGGCAGCTACGAAAAGTTCTTCCGGGCGGAAGGCAAAATCTACGCCCACATTATGGACCCGCGGACGGGCTACCCCGCGCGGGGAAGCGTAGCGGTTTCGGTGATTGCGCCGCGCACGATCGATAGCGAGGCGTGGGCCAAACCCTACTTTGTAAATGGCCGCCAATGGGCGGCGAGGCATAAGCCAAGGGACTTTCGCGTGTATTTTTGCGAAGACAGGACGGATCAGCCATGCGCGTGGCTCCAATGACCAGCCGCTTTCTGGACGCTTGCCGGAGACGGCCTACCGACGTGAGACCAGTATGGTTCATGCGGCAAGCCGGGCGGTACATGAAACAATACCGGGCCATTCGCGAGCGTCACGGAATTCTCGAAATGTGCAAGCGGCCGGATCTCGCCGCGACCGTGACCCTGCAGCCCGTCGAAATGCTGGACGTCGATGCCGCCATCATTTTTGCCGACCTGCTGCTGCCGGTTGAGCCGATGGGGCTGAAACTGCGTTACGCCGCTGGAGAAGGACCGATCATCGACAACCCCGTCCGAAGCACGGACGACGTCGATTCGCTCTCCACCACCAACACGGACGACCTCGGTTACGTCGGCGAGGCGATTCAGCATGTCGTGCGTGCGCTCGCCGGACGTGTTCCGGTCGTGGGCTTCGTGGGCGCTCCCTTTACCATGGCGAGCTACATGATCGAAGGCGGAGCCTCGCGAAACTTCATTCGCACCAAGAAACTCATGTACAGCGATGAGACGCTGTGGCGCAGGCTAATGGGCAAGATCGTGGATGTGCTGGCTCCGTTCGCTCACTTGCAGGTGACGGCGGGCGCGCGCGCTATCCAGGTGTTCGATAGCTGGGTCGGCGCGTTGGGTTCGGACGACTACGTGCGCTTCGCCGCGCCATATTCGCGCGCGCTCATCGAACGCATCCGTTCCACGGGCGTTCCGGTCATTCACTTCGGCACCGGCGCGAGCGGCTTCTTCCGCGAACTGCACGCGGCGGGCGGCGACGTCATGGGGGTCGATTGGCGCATCAATATCGACCAGGCGTGGATGGACATCAGCTACCGGTCCGCAATTCAGGGCAACCTGGATCCCGTGGCGCTCTTCGCTCCCCTGCCGGAACTGCGCACCAAGGTTCACGAACTGCTCAAGCGGACGGGCACGCGTCCCGGTCACATCTTCAATCTCGGTCACGGCATCCTGCCGGAGACGCCGGTGGATAGTGTGCGAGCGGTAGTCGAAATGGTACGGGAATTCCGTCCGTGAAGCAGGGGGTCTTCTTGCTGGCGCACGGAGCGCCGCAGCGCGTGGAGGACGTGCCGGAATATCTGGGCTACGTCCGCGGCGGACGGCCGCCCTCCCAGGCTATCGTAGACGAAGTCACCCATCGTTACACCGCAATCGGCGGCGCCTCGCCGCTGACCTGTTGGACCATGGAGCAGGCTCAGGCGCTCGAAAAAGTGCTCGGCATCCCCGTTTTCTTCGGCATGCGCAACTGGCATCCGTTTATCACCGAATCCATGGAGTGCGTCACGGCCTCCGGCATCGAAAAGCTCGCGGCCGTATGCCTTGCGCCGCAATACTCCGACATGAGCGTCGGCCTCTACATCAAGCGCACCGAAGAAGCCGGCTTCCCCGGCCAAATCGTCTGGGCCAAGAGCTACCACGACGAACCGCTGCTCATCGAAGCGTTCGCCGATAATCTGAAGCAAGTTTGGACCGGCCAGAAGGTGCTCTTCACCGCGCACAGCCTGCCCGAGAAAATTCTCGCTACGGACGATCCCTACGACCGGGAAACACGCGAAACCGCTGCGCTCGTTGCGGCGAAAGCGGGCGTCACCGATTGGGACTTCGCCTACCAGAGCCAGGGCATGACCGGCGACAAGTGGCTCGGGCCGACCGTCGAAGCCACGCTCGATCGCTACGCCGCCGATGGTGTGAAGCAGGTTGTGCTCGACCCCATCGGCTTCGTTTGCGACCACGTGGAAGTGCTCTTCGACGTCGACGTGCTGTTCAAACAATACGCCGCCGCGCGGGGAATTGAACTCATCCGCCCGGACTCGCTCAACGGTTGCCCTAAATTCACGGCCGCGCTGGCCGAGGTTGCGCGCCGGTGTCTGTAGGCAAGGTTGTCATCGTCGGCGGCGGCATCTCAGGACTCTCCACCGCGTATTACCTGGCAAAGGCCGGCGTTCGTTCCACCATCATCGAGTCGCGCCCGCGGCTTGGCGGCGTGATCTGCACCGAGCACGTCGACGACTGTCTCATTGAAGCGGGACCGGACAGCTTTCTCGCGGCGAAACCCGCGGCCATGGACCTCATCCGCGAACTCGGCCTGGCAAATGAAGTGATCGGCTCGAATGATCACAAGCGCGTCACGTTCGTTCGGAAGAACGGACGTCTGGTGCCGCTGCCGGATGGGCTCATGATGATGGTCCCGACCAAGATCATGCCGCTCGTGACGACGCCGCTGGTCGGGTGGGGTACGAAGTTCCGCATGGGGATGGAATGGTTTCGCGCGCCCAAAGCGAAGCCGGACGATCAGTCGGTGGCCGAATTCGTCAGGGAGCATTACGGCACGGAGGCGGTGGACTATCTCGCCGAACCGCTGCTCAGCGGAATCTACGGCGGTGACCCCGCGCAGTTGAGCGTGCGGAGTGTGCTGCCGCGCTTCGTCGACCTCGCGACCGAGTACGGCAGCCTGACGCGCGGCGTTCTTGCCTCGCGCGCGAGAGCTCCGAAACCGCAGGGCGCGCCGGCGCCGCTGTTCCGCACGCTCAAGGGCGGTCTCACGCAGATGGTGGATGCGGTCACCGCGACATTCGGCGATCAGGTGGACATTCTCCAAACGCGCGCCGAAGCCGTCGAACGCAACGAGAGCGGATTTCGCATTCGAACCGCCGCGTTCTGGGTCGAAGCGCAGCATCTGGTGTTGGCGTGCGAGGCGCACAGTGCCGCTCCGCTCGCTGCGGCGTGCGATCCGCGCCTCGCGGAGTTGCTCGGCGAGATCGGCTACGGTTCTTCCATAACAGTGGCGATCGGCTACGATGCCGCTGATTTCAACGGAAAGCCGCCGGTCGGTTTCGGATTTCTGGTGCCGCGGAAAGAGCGCCGCAAGCTCGCGGCGTGCACGTGGATCGGAACCAAGTTTCCGTTTCGCGTGCCGGAAGGAAAAATCGTCGCGCGCTGCTTCATCGGAGGCGCGGAAGCGGTGAGTTCACTACAACAGTCCGATGCTGCGATTGCCGCCGAAGCTGCCGCTGAGCTGCGCGAAATCGCCGGCGTGCAGGCGACTCCGAAATTTTCCCGCGTGTACAAATGGCCGAGCGCGATGGCGCAGTACCCGGTGGGGCATCCGAAGCGATTGGCGGAGATTGAGGCGCGCACCGCCGCCATCAGCGGACTGCATCTCGCCGGCAACGCCTACGAAGGCATCGGAATCCCGGACTGCATCCGCATGGGCAAACGGGCGGCGGAAAAGATTCTTGGTAACGACCGGGCTCCTGCCCGGTCGTAGGTTAAAAAACTATTTTGCGACCGGGCGGGAGCCCGGTCGTTACCGTGGCGCTGGGACGGCTACGTGCAACTGGGCCATCGGTCCGTACCACGTCAGGTTGTAGATGGCTGGCTTGCCATGCATCGGGGGCTTCCGGAAATATAGATAGCCGGCGATCGGAGTGCTCGTCTTCGTATCCGCCAGGCCGAGTTCCACCAGGGTACGCTCGAGTTCGGTAGCGTCGGGCGGCAGAGGAGCGGGTCCGGCTCCGGCCAACTGCGGATCGCCGATTCCCACTGACGTGCTCGACTCCGTGTACACACCGTGACGGCCGTAAGGCCCGTGTTCGTAACCGACGGTTTCGGTATTCCACACCTGCACCCGGCTGGGAACGCCACCGGCGGTTGGCGTCTTCTTGACTCCGAGTACGTGGCGCGCCACTTCGCCCGGTTCCATGGCGCGGAGCAGCCCGGGCTCACTGGCCAGACGCAGACGGAACTGATCGGGCGAAACGGAAACCTGCGATTCCGGGTAGATTGCCACAACGACCACGATGTAATCGCCCTTCAGCCCGTTATTGAAGATGTGATGGATCTGGCGGTTGGTGAGAACCGAGGCGCCCATCGAGACGCCGGTTGTGGAATCCTTCGCGGCATAAGCGCCCGCGTCCGGACCCGGTTCCACGCCGCTCTTGCCGTTTACCGGCTGGGTTTGCGCCAGCGCAGCCGCTGTGGCGCAAAGGAGCAAGGCGCTCAGACTTCGCAACATCGCCACCTCCCGCTGCTTATTGTATACGCATGGCGCGTCGGGGGGTTACCGTTTGGAACCGTCCGCCGAATGGTCGGGCTGCGGAAGGGGCTTATCGTCTCCATAGTTGGCGACCAGGTAGTCGAGGAGGGCTGCGCGATCCTGAATCTTGGTGCCCCAGTTCACCATCTTGTCGAGTTCCTTGTTCCAGGCAGCACGCGAAAGCCGCTGCGAGTGGATGAGGCGCAAGCTGTGGCACGCGATACAACTGCGCTGCTCCTCCTGCTTGCCATCGGCCGCGAACGCCGCGGAAACAAGTGCAAAAATCAGCAGCAGTTTCATGCTTTTTTCTCCACCGTCACGCCGACGCGATCGATGCCGTTCCACAGGTAACCGGAGGGATTCCACTCCGGAACGAACGGCTGAACGCGGCCCGCGGAATCCGTAGCGCGGGAGAGAATCGTGTAATAGCCCTGCTGCGCGGGCGTCCAATCCAGCTTCCATTGGCGCCACGCAAACGGCAGTTTCGGGGAAGTGATTTCGGCGTCGCGCCATTTGCTGCCGCCGTCGGTGGAGACCTCGACGCGCTCGATAGCCTGTTCTCCCGCCCAGGCAAAACCGCGAATCGCGATGCGGCCGAGCGATGCGGTGCTGCGATCCTCGGGCGCTGTGATGCTGCTCTTCACCGGCATGCCCTCGATGACTTCGAGTTCGCCGGCTTTGGCGCCCGTTCCCGGTGGGAGCGCGTACTTCGGAAACCGGTAGCCGGGGTTCATGAAGAAACCGGTATTGGGCTGCGCCGCGGCAGTGATGCGAATCACCCATTTCACCCAGCTCGTGCCATCCCAGCCGGGCACGACCAGCCGGGCCGGGAAGCCGTGGATGGTGGGCGATTCGCCGTTCATCGAAAGCGCTAGGAGCGTGGCCGGATGCATCGCTTTTGAGATCGGCATGGAGCGAACGAAATCGGGCGTCGCGGCGACTCCCACGTCCGCGCCGTCGAATTCGACGAACGCCGTTTTCGAATCCATGCCCGCGGCCTTCAGCACATCGCCGAGACGAGGTCCGCGCCACTCGGCGTTGCCGACCGCGCCTCGTCCCCACTGAATTCCCGGCAGCTTCGGCAAGTAGAAACCGCGACCGTTGCCGGTGCATTCGAGCGTCGCCGGCACAGTGTACTGCGGTAGCTTTTTCAGGTCGGCGAGCGTGAGTGTCTGCGGCTTGGAAACCATTCCGTTGACCGTGAGGCGAAAGGACTGGGGGTCGATCGGCGTGGGTCGTGGAATGTGCTGGCGAACGAAGAATTTGTTCACCGGCGTGAGATAGCTCTGTAGATCGGCGACCGGTGTTTCGAGGTCCTCCGGCCGGTCATTGTGAAGAATCATCGGGCCTTTGCCCGGAATGACGACGCTGCCGCTGGACTCCTGAGCGCGCGCGGCGGCGGCAATTCCTAAACTGAGAGCGAGCATCTCCCTGCGGTTCGGCATCGTCTCACAGTAATGCACGCCGGCGGCGGAGCGCAACTACTTCGCGGGCTTGATGGCGAAGTCCCAAACCTGCATGTTCAACTTGTCCACGCTATACTGCACCACGGCATATTCGCCCGGCTCCAGCTTCTCTTTCGGCCAGATTTTATAGAGGCCGTCCTGCGTGAGCTGCTGGCGGAAAATGTCCACCATCTCGGGTTCCTCGCTGACCTCCTTAGTGATCGGGTGGACAGTCAGGTTCTCCACGATGCGCACCGGGCCTTTCGTCGTGAGTTTGGCGATGCCGAAGCGCTCCGTTTCGGAAAGCTGAATGTAGAGCTCCTGTTCGGGGTCCGTGAAGACGTTCAGCGAGTGGGGACCATCGATTTCCAGCGTGGCTTTCCCGGAGACCGCCGGAATGGGCGAGAGCGCTTTCAGAATTTCGCGCCGCTTGTTGTTGTGAACTACCGTTTCGGCGACCTTGATGATCTTGGTTTTATCGCCGTCGATCCAGTAGACGCCCGGGTCCTGCGGAATGCGCATGACCTCTTTCCGTACGGCGCGGCGCTGGGCGTCCTCCTCGCTGAGATCCCTGGCGTCCTTTTCGAGCTCGGTCTTGCGTTCGGCAGCTTCGGATTCGGTTCTTTTCAGGTCGACCAGGGAGAGGGGTATTTCCTCCCACTCGCTGCGCTCGACGCTGTAGAAGCGAACGCGGTCGCTCTCCACCTTGTACTCGCTGACGACATGAAAGTTGCCGTCTTTCAGATACAGCTTGATGTTAACTGCCCAGGCGAGAGCGCTAAAGAGGAACAGCGCGGCGAGAAACTTGCGCATAGAGGCCTTCTACTGCCTACTGTACCGCGGTTGTTTGCCGGCAAGCTTCGGCCGCCTCTCCGCGCGACCCGACAGGAAGGATTCCTGCCGTCCCAAAATCGGACATTTTTCGATAATTTTCGAACTCGCCGCACGTCTCCTTCGTATACCTTAAGCGAAGCTCAGCATTAGTGGTGCGTTTGCGGCCATAATGGTATTTCCGGAGTCTTTCTCTTATGTTTCAAGCCAGATCTATCATCGCGGTGGTGTTATGCGCGTTTACGGCATCTCCCGTTTTTTCGCAAACCCAGTCGTTCGTCACAACTGACCAGGGATTCATCAACCGTCTGACGCAGCCGTACCGACCCAAGCATGTCGGGCAGGTGAGTTTCGCGGACTCCTCGCGCATCGACAAACTGCTGCATGCGGGGTCCATTTATCTGTCGCTGCGCGACGCCATCGCGCTGGCGCTGGAGAATAATCTCGACGTCGAAATCGCGCGGTTCGATCCGAAACTGGCGCTCGCCGATTTGCAGCGCGCATCGGCGGGACAGTTGCTGCGCACCGTTTCCACCAGCATTTCGTCAGGGCCGGCTTCGGCGTCGCTCGGAGTGCTGGCGGGCGCCAACCAACTCACCGGCGCGGGATCCGCCGGCGGCGGCAACGGTAACAGCGGCATTCTCAGCGGACTGAATGTGCAGCTCGCCGGGTCTACGATTCCGAATACCGACCCTCTGGCATATATAGCGGGCGGCGCTTACCACTCCACGAGCATCGAAACCTCCACGCAGTTCACCGGCACCTCGGCGCTCGTGCAGCAGTACAAGAATCTGGTGTACGGCGTCCAGCAAGGTTTCTGGACCGGCACCACGGTGTCCATGGGTCTTAGCAGCGTATTCGGCGCTTCCCAGAACGCCACCACCACGCTTTTCAATCCGATCGATACGGCAAGCCTCTCGCTCACCATCAGCCAGAATCTTCTGAACGGTTTCGGTCTCGCGGTCAATAGGCGCGCGTTCCACAAGGCCGAGAACAACCTGAAGGCGAATGACCTTACGTTCAAGGCGCAGGTAATCTCGACGACAGCGAACGTCGTGAATCTGTATTGGGATCTGGTTTCGTTCAACGACGCGCTGAAGGTAAGCCAGGAGACGCTGCGGCTGGATACGCAGCTCTACGAAGACAACAAGCGCCGCGCGGAACTGGGCGCCATCGCACCCATCGACATCATACAGGCGGAAGCGGACATGAAGGCGGCGCAGCAGGACGTGGTGACGCGCGAATCTCAAGTGCTGCAACAGGAAATGATCCTGAAGAGCGTAATCACGCGCAGCGGCCTCGATAACCCGCGCATCGCGATCGCTCGCATTATTCCCACGGATCACATCAACATCCCGGCAGTAGAGCCCGTAATTCCCATCCAGGATCTGGTCACCGAAGCCATCGCGAACCGGCCTGAGATCGAGCAAAACGAGATCGCCTTGCAGAATGCCCGCCTGGATTTGCTCGGCACGAAGAACAATTTGCGGCCGAGCCTCGGTGTAACCGCCAGCTTCGCGAATGCCGGGCAGGCCGGCGCGCTGACGCCGCTCGGGAACTCCTTCCTGACGAATCCGCTGACGTCGGCGCAAGTGAGCGGCGCACTGGTCGGCGGTTACGGCAGCGTTCTGGGGCAGGTCTTCACGCGAGACTTCCCGAATTACAGCGTAGCCTTTCAGATGACGATTCCGATTCGCAACCGCGCGGCGCAGGCGGACGAAATCACCAACGAGCTGAACTATCGCCAGCAGCAGATTCAGGACAAGCAGCTTCATAACAATATCAAGCTAAATGTCATGAATAACTGGACCGCACTGAGGAATGCGCGCGCGGCGTACGATACCAGCGTAGTTGCGCGCAAGCTGCAGGATGAGACCCTGGCCGGCACCCGCCGCAAATACGAACTCGGGACCGCGACGATTCTCGACGTGGTGATTTCGCAGCGCGACGATACCACACGGCGCTTGAGCGAAGTGGATTCGTTGGACCAGTTGCAGCGCGCCCGCACGAACTTGCAGCAATCGCTCGGTAAGATTCTGGACGAGTACAACGTGAGTATCGACGAAGCCAGGAACGGCGTGGTCGCGCGCGAGCCCGACCCGATTCCCGCCGTTCTCCAGCAGCAGGTTCCCGCACCGGCTGTAAAAAACCGCTAGTCCGCCCGGAACAATCCGCGCGCTCCCAGTGTCCAACGGTTCAAGATGCTGGAAGTGCGCGGGCTGGTGAAGCGGTATAACCGCGTGCCCGTGGTGGATGACGTGAGCTTCGTCATACGCCCCGGGGAGATTCTCGGCTACCTGGGTCCGAACGGAGCCGGTAAGAGCACAACTGTAAAAATTCTGACCGGCCTCATCGAGCCGAGCGACGGCGGTATTTTCTTCAACGGCACGGACGTCCGGAAGGACTTCGTTGCCTTTCAACGGCGCATCGGCTACGTTCCGGAAGAAGCGCACGTCTATCCGCACCTCACCGGGAGCGAGTATTTGCAACTGATCGGGCGGTTGCGAGGGCTGCCGCGGCGCGTCCTGGAGCCTCGCATGGAAGAGCTTCTGCGCGTGTTCTCCCTGTGGGACGACCGGCATTCGCCGCTATCGTCATACTCCAAGGGCATGCGCCAGAAAATCCTGCTCTCCGGCGCGCTCCTACACAACCCCGAGCTGCTGATTCTTGACGAGCCGTTTTCGGGACTCGACGTCACTACCGCGCTCGTACTGCGCACGCTGCTGCATGAACTGGCGGCGCTGGGAAAGATGGTGTTCTACAGCTCGCACGTGCTGGAAGTAGTGGAGAAGGTCTGTTACCGCGTGCTGATTCTGCGCAAGGGCAAAGTGGTGGCGCACGAGACGGTGGAGCGGCTGCGAGACCTGATGCACGAGCCCTCGCTCGAGAACATCTTCGCGCAATTGACAGAGCAGGAAGACCCCGCGGAGAAGGTTCGCGGGATTCTCGCGGCGATGCAATCGTGAACCGCTTGCGCACTTACGCCGCGGAGTTTCGTGCCTGGCTGGAAGAGACGCACGGCGCGGGTTTCGAACTGCGCCGGCACTTCTTCCGGCGCTTCTTCGATAGCGACCTCGTGTCCACGCCCGGGCAGTGGCAGGCGGTCGCTATCGGGTTATTCGCGATTGTGGTGTCGCTGCCGGTTCCCCTCTTGCAGGCCTACTTTCACAAGTACCGGATGCTGTCGGAACTCGATAGCGACGTGCCGTTTCGCCATGCCGTAATGGCGGACCATCTGTTCCTCATCACGCTCGCCATGACGCTGACGGCAATGATCACCGCCATCCAATGGCAGAGCCTGTTTCCCGGGCTGCGCGATTACCTGGTGCTCGCCGGCTTACCGGTACGCACGCAGCAGGTTTTCAGGGCGAAGTTCACGGCATTGCTGGTGTTCATGGGAATCTTTGTCGGAGCGCTTTGCGTGCCGCCGAGCTGTTCGCTGCCCTTCGTGATGGCAGGCCGCTATTACACGCCTCACTGGGCGAACTCGATAGAGATGGCGACCGCAATGGCGGCCAGCGCGTTCTTCGTCTTTTTCGCGCTGGTCGCGTTGCAGGGGCTGCTGCTGAATGTGACGCCTCCGCGCTGGTTCCCGGCCATTTCGCTTTTGGTGCAAGGCGTGGTCTTCACCCTCGCGGTATGCGCGCTGCCGCTGGTAATTTCGATACCGCAACTGGATCGCTTCATGGATCAGCGGCCCGACTTTGCGCGGTGGGTTCCCCCCGCGTGGTTTCTCGCTCTGGATCAGTGGCTCAATGGAAGCCGGGAGCGGTATTTTGCGGAGTTGGGGAGAATCGCGTGGGCCGGGGTGGGAATCGCCGCGTTTCTCGCCGTCGTTGCGTACTGGTGGAGCTACCGGCGGCAGAAGGTCCGCATGCTGGAGACGCCCGTGCAGGCTCGCGGCGATTTCAGCGTGCTGCGCCGCGCGCTGGCCGTGCTGCGCGACCGGCTGATTCCGGAGCTGCCGGAGCAGGCGGTATTCGGATTCACGGCCGCGACCCTCTCACGCAGCCGGATGCATCGCATGGTGCTGACGGCATTTGTGGCTGTGGCGCTCGCGCTGATCGCCGAAGGATTCGTATCGCTGTTCCTGAATCCGCGCACGATTGCGGCGAACAGTTATGCGCTGCGGCAGGCGGCCGCTTCGGCTCCGCTGGCGCTTTCTCTGTTCGTTCTGGCGGGGTATCGATATCTGTTCCGGCTGCCGGTGGAACTGCGCGCGAACTGGCTATTCCGCGTCCACGAAGGCGGAAATCACAAACTGCTGTTGCGCGGAATGGAGAAGTTCGTGTTCTGGTTCGGCACCATTCCGGTGGGCGCGATCACGCTCCCGCTGGAGGTTCGGGTCTTCGGCTGGCAAACGGGTGTAGAGATCGCGGTGCTCACATTCCTGCCGGCGCTGATTGTGCAAGAGGCGCTCCTTGCGGGATTCGACAAGATCCCATTCACATCGGCGTATCTACCGGGTCAGCGGCCGCTGATACAAACGGTCACCTTGTATGGCGCTGCGTTTGGCGCATACGTGATCCTGCTCGGCGGCGTAATTGTGAGCGCGGTGCGGCTGACGGGTTCCTTTCTACTCGCGTTCAGCCTGATGCTGGCGATCTGGGGCTGGTTGCGATGGAGCCGCCGCGTATATGGCGACGCGGGCGAGATCGAGTACGAGGAGAGCATGGAGCCGGCCGTGCAGACGCTCGCGATCTTCCGGGATTAGTCCTGGCGCAGCACTTCGATGGGTTCGATATGTCCGGCGCGCAGCATGGGAATCGAACTGGCGGCCAGCGCGATAGCGAGCAGCGTTACGGGCACGAGCACAAATGTGAGCGGGTCGTGTGTGCCGATGCCGTAGATGAGCGGGGCCATGTAGCTCCCCATTTACATCGGCGTATCTACCGGGTCAGCGGCCGCTGAGACAAACGGTCACCTTGTATGGCGCGGCGTTTGGGGCATACGTGATGCTGCTCGGCGGCGTAATTGTGAGCGCGGTGCGGCTGACGGGTTCCTTTCTACTCGCGTTCAGCCTGATGCTGGCGATCTGGGGCTGGTTGCGGTGGAGCCGCCGCGTATATGGCGACGCGGGCGAGATCGAGTACGAGGAGAGCGTGGAGCCGGCCGTGCAGACGCTCGCGATCTTCCGGGATTAGTCCTGGCGCAGCACTTCGATGGGTTCGACATGTCCGGCGCGCAGCATGGCGCTGCGTTTGGCGCATACGTGATGCTGCTCGGCGGCGTAATTGTGAGCGGCGGTGCGGCTGACGGGTTCCTTTCTACTCGCGTTCAGCCTGATGCTGGCGATCTGGGGCTGGTTGCGGTGGAGCCGCCGCGTATATGCCGATGCCGGCGAGATCGAGTACGAGGAGAGCATGGAGCCGGCCGTGCAGACGCTCGCGATCTTCCGGGATTAGTCCTGGCGCAGCACTTCGATGGGTTCGACATGTCCGGCGCGCAGCGCGGGAATCGAACTGGCGGCCAGCGCGATCGCGAGCAGCGTTACGGGCACGAGCACAAATGTGAGCGGGTCGTGTGTACCGATCCCGTAGATGAGCGGGGCCATGTAGCGCGCCAGCCAGAAAGCGCCCGCCAATCCGATGCCAATGCCGATGGCCGCGAGGCGTGCGCCATCGGCGACGACCATGCGATGCATGTCGGCGGGACGCGCTCCGAGCGCCATGCGGATGCCGAGTTCGCGGCGGCGCTGGTTGACGCCGAATGCCATCACGCCGTAGATCCCGATGGCGGCGAGCACCCCGGCGACACCCGCGAAAAGCGCGAGCAGGTCAAGGCTGAGGCGGCGCTGCTCGAGGGACGCGGAGACTACTTCATCCATGGTGCGCACATCGAAGATGGGCTGCGTCCGATCGACGGCGGCGACTTCGGCCCGGGCGGAGTTGAGGACGGCGGAAGCGTCGGAGGCGGTGCGCAGAACGACGGTCATGCCGCGGGCCCCATCGTACGGATCCTGCAGGTTGGGGAAGTAGGCTTGCACGCGGCCTTGCTGGTCCAGGCCGGTGTTGTGGACGTGGGCTACTACGCCGACCACGGTGGACCACACGGGACGCGGCGGAGTGCTGCTCGGAACCGTGGAGATGGAAATGTGCTGCTGGAGCGGGTTCCGGCCGGGCCAGATGGTGGCGGCGAAAGCGCTGTCCACAATGGCCACCGGGGCGGCCGAGGAGCTGTCGGCGGCAGAAAAGACGCGGCCGGCAATGAGCGGCGTCTTCATTGCTTCGAAGTAGCCGGGCGTGATGAAGCGCTGGTCGGTTTCCAGATAACCGTAAGGCGTTCTGGGGATGTGCAGGAGCGCGCGGGAGTTGGAAGTCTCTACGAAGACGGAGCCGGAGCTGTAGTCGGCGGCCATGGGAAGGTGTGAGATGGCGCCGGCATCCTGAACGCCGGGAATGTGGCGGACGCGATCGAGCACCTGGTCATAGAAGCGCGACACGGCGGGCCCCGGGGGATACGTGAGCGCCGGCAGGGTCATGCGGAAGGTGAGCATGTGGTCCGTGCGGAAGCCGGGATCGACGCGGAGGAGTTGATAGAAGCCGCGGCACGCGAGGCCCGCACCGGTGACGAGCACCAGGCAGAAAGCGATTTCCGCGATGACGAGAGAGTCGCGCAAACGGCGTCCGGAGCGTCCGCCACTGGCGCCGCGCGCGGATTCCTGCATGGAGCCGTGCAGGCCGGGCCGGGTCAGGCGAAGCGCGGGAGCGAGGCCGAAGACGACCCCGGTGAGGAGCGCGATGGCGAAGGTGACCAACAGGACGGTGGAATCCAGGGTGACCTTTTCGATATTGGGCACGGCGTCGGCAAAGCGGCGAAGAGCCCCCAGGCCCCATGCCCCCAGCGCGAGGCCGGCGATGCTTCCCGTCAGAGAGAGCAGAACGCTTTCGGTGAGGAGTTGGCGCACGGTACGCCAACGGCCCGCTCCAATAGCCGCACGGACCGCGATTTCCTTTTCACGCGCGGAGGCGCGGACGAGCAGGAGGTTGGCGATATTCGCGCAGGCGATCAGCAGCACGAAGGCGACAGCCGCCATCAGGATGAGGAGCGCCGGCCGGAGTTTGGCGACGAGTTCTTCGCGCAGGGGAACGGCGTAAACGCCCCAACCTTTATCGCGGCTATAGTTGTTCGGATACTCTTTCGCAAGGCGGCCGGCGAAGGCATGAAGATCGTCCTGGGCCTGAGCGAGGCTTGCGCCCGGCTTCAGGCGGGCGATTACATCCCACACGTGAAATCCACGATTGCCAGGCTTTGTGCGGCTGAGCGCGAGCGGCGACCAGAGCTGCACATTGCCGCCGAAGTCAAAGCCTTCCGGCAGCACGCCGATGATGGTGTACGGCCGGCCATTGAGCCGCATGCTTTGCCCGCAGATGTTTCGATCGGCGCTGTAGGAGGACTTCCATAGCCCATAGCTGAGAACCACCACCTGGTTATGGCCGTCCTGATCTTCTTCCTGCGAGTACGTGCGGCCGATTGCGGCTTTGACGCCGAGCAGCGGGAACAGAGACGCGGTGGAGAGTCCGCGGGTGACACGCTGCGGCGCCGTTTCGTCGCTACCGAGATTGGCGCCGCCGCCGGTGTAATAGGCCGCGACTGAATCGAAGGTGCGATTCGTGTCGGCGAGTTCGAAGAATTCGGGATCGGACATGTTGAGGCGCGGGAGACCATCGAGCGCGTACTGACCCCACACTTTCACGAGCCGGTCCGGCTGCGGGTACGGAAGCGAGCTCAAGAGGATGGCGTGCACCATGCTGAAGATCGCGGTGTTGGCGCCAATGCCCAGGGCGAGCGCGAGCACTGCCGTCGCGGTGAATAGCGGGTTCTTGCGCATCATGCGCGCGGCGTACAACAGATCCTGGCCGATGCTTTCGAAGAAGACGGCGTGGTTCATGAAATAGATCTCCTCGCGGATGTAGGTGGCATTGCCGAGTTTGCGGCGCGCGTAAATGGCAGCGCCGGAGCGGCCTTCCCGTTCTTCGGCGAGCATCTCTTCGTGGTAGCGCAATTCGGCACCGATATCGGGACGGCCGGGCGAGCGCCAGGGAAGATGCAGGCGCACGGTGTCAGGCCGGCCGCATGACGCGGGCGATGGCTCCGGTCAGGCGCTCCCACTTGGATTGCTTGTGGAGAAGCTGTTTGCGTCCGGCGGCGGTGAGCCGGTATAGGCGGACCTTGCGGCCGGTACCCGAGACGCTCCATTTGGCGGCGAGCCAGCCTCTCTTCTCCAGACGGTGCAGCGCGGGGTAGAGCGAGCCGTGATCGATTTGCAGCACCTCATCCGACATTTGTTCGATACTTTTTGCAATCTGATAGCCGTTCGACGGGCCGAGCAGCAGCGTGCGGAGGACCATCATTGCTGGTTCAGCGTGAAATGGAGAGCGGGCGCTCCGTCGTAGTGAGTATATAGCGATTTCGAAGGCCTGTTCAGACGCCGCCGCCAATGTCGCTCCGCGGGGCAAGCCTCGCTGCTGAAGCTGCAACTGGTGTCAAAAAGAACTCGGGTTGGCTGGTGCCGCTGGGATTCATGCCCATTGGCGCCGCAAACGAGACTGGCCAGGAAAGGAATCAATCACCACTTGATTCCGTAGGTTGCGGCGCCCGGCGGAGAGTTTTGGTAAACGCTGCGCGACTACCGGCGGGTATGACAAGTCCCGGTGGCCCGCGGTCGCCCGTCAACGAGATGCCGACGATACAGGCCATCTGGGCGTGACGATGCCCGGTATTAGGCGATTTCCTGGGAGGGAATTTGCTGGGAAGCTGCCTTCGCCGTGGTGAATGCCGTTGACAAAGGACGTGAGAGTCTTGCCGCCGTAGATTGCGAGAACGAGCACAGCCGCCGGCGTGAACGCGTCTCATTGGATCATGACCGGTCTATTGTGAAGAATGATGACGGACAGGACACGAGAGCTTAACCATACGCGCGCTCTCGGCCCAGAGCTTCTCGGCCAGTTCGTCGTCGTGTGCGAGCTTCGACGGCTCCTTCGGCTCGAGCTGGTTGAAGTAGAGGCCGGTTTTTTCGACCTCGGCACCCGAGGCGAGCTGGATGATCGACCTCGCGGCCTTTTCGGGCGTGATCATGATCAGCTTTTTCGCCAGCCAGATCATTGGCTGCATCCATCCCGGCGCGCAGTCCCAGATCCCCGTTGCGACGGCGCCGGGATGCACCGCGTTCACCGCCACCCCTCTGCCCTCGAGCCGCCTGGCGAGCGCGCGGGTAAACAGCACGTTGCCGAGCTTGCTGCGTCCGTACGCCTTCGCCATGCCCCAGCCGCCGCGCGCGAATCCGAGGTCGGCGAGGTCCATTCTGGCGTCGTAGTGCTCGCTGGACGCCACATTCACGACCCGCGCGGGCGCGCTCTTCACGAGCAAGTCGAGCAGCAGGTTCGTGAGCAGAAAGGGCCCGAGGTGATTCACGGCAAAGGTGCGCTCGATGCCGTCTTCAGTAACCTCGCGCCGCCGCGTCGCCAACCCCGCGTTGTTCACCAGCACGTCGAGCCGGTCGTACTTCGCGAGCACGCCGGCTGCGAGCTTGTGGATCTGCGCCTGCGAGCCCAAGTCGCAGAGCCACGAGTCCGGGGCGGTGGCGACGCCCGCGCGGCGTTTTACCTGGTCGACCGCCGCGCCCATTTTCCTTTGATCGCGCCCGAGGAGCACCAGCCGGTTCCCCTGCCGCGCGAGCGCGACGGCCGCTTCGAGCCCGATGCCGCCCGTCGCGCCGGTGATCAAGATCGTCTTCGACATGTTTGGGACCCTCGCATGGTGGCATGCTCAATGTATGCCGAACGCCGCGCATCACAGGCCCCGGCCTGCCTTGGCGCCTTCGACCCTGCGTCGGCGCGCTGGTCGAGTTGCCCGTAAACAATGAGCCATTGTCCTTCCGGATTCCGAGGCTGAAAGTTACGGGGCGGAAGAGGCTTGAAGAGCCCCGCGGCTCTGGTCCCATGCCAGGTTGCACTCCGCACCCGTTACGCCGATATTTACTGAACCGCGATCTGCACCGCAGTTCCAGTAATCCAGGCGGCGCTGACCTGAATCGTCGCCATGCCTTTTGCCGCATCCGGAGGTACTCGAAAATTCACCTGGTATCCGTCCACCGCGCCGGGGAGGCCCACCGCGCTCAGCACCTCCGCAGCCTTTCCATTGACTGTCACCTCGACAGGTGAGTTGACAATCGCCAGGGGGCTCGATGGGAACGGCTGGCCCGGATCAACTCCCGGGTTCACCGGGCCGAGGCCTCTCGCAAAGAGCGCCAGAATCTCCCCTGCCGTCGCCGGCTTCGAGGCAGTGACGGGAGAGAAGTCGCTGGAATGGGTGATGGCCGGACCGGCAGGCAGCATCGCAATTTCGGGGCTCTCCATTGGGATTAGATGGATTACCCAGCGTTGTGTTGCACCTCCATGCCCGCGCCGGTTCGCAGGGTCCTCCGTCATTGAAGTGCTGCGTGCGGATGGTACCCCTGGCGGCGGAGCCTCGGCACCCACCTGTCCGCGGGCGCCGAGGAATGCTCCCGTGCCACCCGCAATCACGAAATTGGCCAGCGTGACTTTCGAAGGCGATCCTGGTGGCGCAGCGCCACCATTAAATCCGGTGGCCACAATCGTCCCGATCGGGGTGCCGTCACTCTTCAAGATTTCGAAGGCAATGTCGAGCACTGCGTTCCGCACAACATCAGCGATTGCGGAGCCGGGAGGGGGCGCCGGAAGAAGACTAATGTCCATCCCCACGCGCGTATGGACTCCCATCGCCGGCTGGCCGTTGACGGCTTGAATGTCGGCGATGGCGATTTGCCCGAAGAAGTTTTTGGTCCTCACTGGAGTGGGCACGCCGGGATCAAGCGCATATTTCGTAACGTCGCCGGTGTCTTGGAAGTATGCGACTGCATTGGTCGTGTCGATCCGCAATACCGAAGCTGGCGGGACCTGCGCCAGAGTTGGTTGAGAGAACGCGGCGGCGCAGAGGAACGTGCCAAGAGCGGTTTTCCAAAGCCGCGGTAGCATGTTCTGCCTTCTCAGCAAGGCGTAATGTTTCGTTGTGTTTTTCATTTGCGCTCCTTAAGTGCAAGTTCCTTTTCGGGTCGATCAATCAGGCGGCCGGTTCGAATCCGGCTCACCTGCCACGAATAAGGAATCGCGGCGCCAAAGGTTACAGCGTCTCCCCCGAAGGGGACAAAAGCCTCCGGGACGAAAGACGTACAATAGGCCGACGCCTCGTGTCTAAATGCCAAACTGCCCTCAGTGCGGAGAGCAACTGGGTTCCGGCGATCCCGCCGGGCTGTGCCCGAAGTGTCTGATCCTGGGTGCATTCGAGAGTTCGGTTGAAGCGGACGAATCCGGAACCCGCACCATCGATACAGCGGCAGAAGCTGCTGCTGATGACGACTTCGGCCGCTATCGCGTCCTTCGGCCTCTAGGCGAAGGGGGCATGGGCAGCGTGTACCTCGCCGAGCAGCTTGAACCCATTCGCCGGCGCGTGGCTCTTAAGGTTGTGAAGGTCGGCATGGATACCGCCCAGGTGCTGGCCCGCTTCCAGAACGAGCGGCAGGCCCTCGCGATGATGGACCACCCGAACATCGCCCAAATCTTCGACGCGGGAGCGACCAGGAAGGGGCGGCCGTACTTCGTGATGGAGTACATCGACGGCGCGCCCATAACCCAGTACTGCGATCGCGAGCGGATGACCACGAGGCAGCGGCTCGCGTTATTCCTCGCGGTCTGCCGCGCGGTGCAACATGCGCATCAGAAGGGTGTGATCCACCGTGACCTGAAGCCGTCGAATGTGCTTGTGACCGAGCAGGATGGCGCACCGCTTCCCAAGGTCATCGATTTTGGCATCGCCAAGGTCACCGACAAGTGGGCTATCGAGAATACCTTGCTCACGCAGTTCGGCCAGATCGTCGGGACACCGGAGTACGCCAGCCCGGAGCAGGCCGACACGACGACGGGAGAGATCGGTGAGACCTCCGACGTATATGCGCTCGGCGTGCTTTTGTACGAGCTGCTGATCGGAGCTGTGCCGTTCGACACGGCCACGCTGCGCAACGCCGGTCTGGCGGAAATGCTCCGAATCATCCGCGAGGACGAAGCGCCGTCGCTGCCCCGGAAACTTGCGTCGATGGGTACGGCGGCAAGCGGCATCGCTGCGCGCCGCCAGACCGACGCAGTTTCGCTGCGCCGCCTGGTCGACGGCGACCTGAACTCAATCGCGATGAAGTCTCTGGAGAAGGCGCGCCGACGGCGCTATGCTTCGGTGTCTGAATTTGCGGCCGATATTCAAAGGCATATTGAGCACCGGCCGGTGTTGGCGCCACCGGCGAGCCGCCTGTACCGAGTGCGAAAGTTTCTGCGCAGGCACAGGCCGGCCGCCCTCGGCGGCCAGGCGGGCGCGACACCGGAAGAACAGCCCGCCTTAATCCGGAAGCTCTTCGGACCGGCGGGTGCCAGACCACACCGGGCCTGGCAAATTCACCATATAGGGATTTGTGTGCGGTGCGCCTTGCTCGTCTATCTGGCCTGGCGGTTCAAAAGCGTGACTAGCGGAACGGGGAGCCTGGCGCTGTTTTTCTCGACCTTCCTCTGCTGCGCGATTCAATCACTCATGGCCGCCGTCTTACTGTCTGCGGTCAGTATAGATATAGACAGAGAATTCCTTCGTGGGGAGGTGCGAAAGTTCTCACCCTGGCTTCGCGCGTTCGGGCTGGCGAATGGCGCGCTAGCAATGATCATGACGGTATGGATCGCCGAAGCGCATATGATTTTGGCCGCACTGATCGCGCTCGTCGGGATTGTAATGGGTGTAAAGATGTTGGCCGTGACGCCTGCGATCGACCGCGTGGCGATCTACGATTCGAATCGCTGATAGCCAGTGGCCGACCCCGCGATCCCAGTCCTGAGGACGTGCCCGTGCAGGGTACGCGAAACTGTGGTTTTCGCCTGTAACCTTTGGCTGCCGATTCCTTATTCCTGTTACGGAGAGCCGTGAGGACAAGATTATGACGAACGGCCAGACCATGAACACGCTACCGGGATCGGCCCGGTTTCCGACCACGCGGTGGACCTTCGTCGTCGCCGCAAGCGAACCACATCGGAAGGAAGCCCGATCAGCTCTGGTTAGTCTGTGTGAGAGCTACTGGTATCCCTTGTACGCCTATCTGCGCCGGCGCGGTTATCCGGCCGATCAGGCACAGGACCTCACGCAGGAATTCTTCACGCGCGTGCTGGAGGGACGATACCTCGACCGCGCCGACCCGGAGAAAGGACGGTTCAGGTCTTTTCTTTTGAGTTCCCTGAAATTCTTTGTGGCCGACGAAGGAGATCGCCAGCGCGCCCGTAAGCGCGGCGGCGGACAGATTGTGCCGCTTGAATTCTCGTCTGGCGAGAAACGCTACCAACACGAGCCAGCGCACGACGAGACGCCCGAGCGCATCTTCGAGCGGCGCTGGGCGCTTTCGGTGCTTGACCGAGTCGTGGAGAAATTGCGGGAGGAGTTCGTTCAGCACGGCCAGCCCGAGCATTTCGAGCGGCTGAAGGTGTTCCTTCTTGGGCAATCCGACGCGCCGTATGGCGCGCTGGCTCGCGAAATGAACACGTCGGAGGGGGCGCTCAAGGTAGCGATTCACAGGCTACGCAAGCGCTACCGCGACCTCTTTCGCCAGGAGATCGCGGATACCGTGGCCGATCCGGCGGAAGTAGAGTCCGAAATCCGGCACCTGGCGGCCACGCTCACAGGGAAGTAGTTGCCGGATATAGGCGTGGCCCAGGCCCTGCCTTTCTGCGCCAAAGCTCTTCAGCCCGCTCTACGCGCAAACCAGAAGTAATCACTGGAACGTAAAACGCGCATTGCTGATATTTGGCCGGCGCACACCCGCGATTAACGGCGTAGTGTTTACTCTAGTGTCCGCTACGAACCGATAATGGCCTATCAGCTCCTTCTTCACGAAGCCTGCTGCCGACGAATCGGCCGCTGTTTTCTCGCCTCCTCCAGCTTCCGATCCCGCTCAGCATGGATCTCCTCCTGACGGCCGGCGCCGATCTCGGTCTTCTCCGACCAGCGCCGGACGAAATCCACGATCTGATCCCGCGTATCGTGCGGGACCCAGGTCCCGGTCAGAGTTCCCCAATGTCTTTTCTTAGCGCGACGTGCTCCGCCATCAACTCGGCCAGAACTTCGTCCTTCGTCTGGATCTTCTTCTGCAAGTATGCAATCCGCTCCTGATCGGCGGAATGGTTGGTCGGCCGCTTCTGCTCGAAGGCAGCAGCCCCGTTCTCGAAGAATTCCTTCTGCCAGCGGTAGAAAACCGTCGGCTGGAGTCCCACTTCATCGCACAACGTCGAGATGGGCTCCTTCTCCAGCAAATGCCGCCTTAGGATGGCGACCTTCTCTTCCGGCGCGTATTGCTTCCGTTGCTTCTTCATGCGTTCTCTCCATTAGCTTAATGGCGGAACGCCTTCTCCATTTCCAAACTGAACCGGAACAATTTCGAGCGTGCCTTGCAGCAGTTCGAGGCGATCGGGAGGCGTTTTCATGGACGCCGCCGATCATATTATTAAGCACCTGAGTTCGACATACAGGTGTTCGAAACAGGGGTAGAACGGAAGAGTGTCGCGGGAATGGGAGCAGGTGTCCGGAATCGGGCAGTATTTCGAGGTTGGGGGTATACTGCCGCCATGGAGTATCCGTATCGGGCCATCGGAGAGGACGAGGTGGGGCGGGCGTCCGACGGCGCGTATCAGCACGCGCTGGACACGTATGCGAGCGAGACGAATAAGGTGATTTCCACCTGGCGGTGTTTTGAAGATTCCGACCTGCCGTACCGCCCTCACGAAAAATCGGCGGCCGTTCAAGAGATCTTGCGGCATGAGTTGCTGTCGCAGCGGAGGTTCTTCGGTGAGTTTCTCGGGCTCACTGAGCCGGGCGCGGGCGAGGTTCTACCGGCCGGGCAGACGGTCGCTGCGTTTTGCGGGCGGCTTCGGGAGATGGCTTTGCCGAGGCTCGCGCAGTTGGCGGATCGGGATGCGGCGTGGTGGCTGGCGGCCGTGCCGTTTTTCGATGAAGAACGGTCGCGGATTTGGGTGTTCTGGCGGCGGGTTCTGCACACGTGTCATCACCGTACGCAGCTCACGGTGTACTTGCGATTGCTTGACCGTGCGGTTCCTTCGACGTATGGACCCACTGCCGATGTCACGTGGGCCGGCGCGGACCCGACGCAAAGCGTGGACGCGGCCAAGCGGCGGTAGGCGAGCCGGCAAAAAGGATTGACATCGCCGGGCGGCAGTGCTACTTTTGCAACATGATGCTGCTTTTGCAGCTTAGAAAGTCATGAAGAAAGCCGGGCACAGTACGCTGAGCCGCCGCGAGCGGCAGATGATGGACGTTTTGTACGCTCGCGGACGGGCGACGGCGAGCGAGAGTCAGGAAGCTCTTCCCGATCCGCCGACATACTCCGCCGTGCGCGCGAAGCTGCGTGTATTGGAAGAAAAAGGACACATCAGGCACAAGGAAGAAGCGCTGCGGTACGTTTATTTTCCGGTTGTCGCGCGTGAGCACGCCAGCCGGTCCGCGCTGCGGCATCTGGTGTCTACATTCTTTGAGGGTAGTGTCGAGCGGACTGTCGCGGCGCTGCTGGATGTTTCGTCGGCGCGGCTTTCGGGTGAAGAACTCGAGCGAATCTCGGCGTTAATTGAAGAGGTCAGGAAAGAGGAAGGTGAGTGATGAACTGGGTCGCTTTGTTTTTGCAGACGACGATACGGGCGAGCGCTGTGCTTGCTCTCGCGCTTGTAGCCAGCTTCGTGCTTCGCCGTTCGGCGGCGTCGCTGCGCCATTTTCTGTTGACCACCGGATTCGCGGCGCTGGTGTTGCTGCCGGCGATGATGTTTCGTCCGGCGCCGTTGCCGGGCGCCCGGCCCGTACCGGTTTCGCATGCCGAACGGGTGGTTGTGACGGTGCATCCTGCCGCTCCCCCGGCACTACCGGAAGGCTGGACGCTGGAGCAGAAATTGTTGCTTCTCTGGGCGATCGGCTGCGGGTTGGCTGCGGGCCGATTCCTTCTCGGCGCGGCTCGCGTTTCGTGGATGGCTGCGATGGGAGAGAAGTGGAACGGCGCGGTGGTCAGTCCGGCGGCTCCGGTCCCGATGGTCTGGGGCATTCTGCGCCCCGTAATCCTGCTGCCGGTGAGCGCGCGCGAATGGCCGGAATCGCGGCTGCATGCCGTGATGCTGCATGAGCGGATGCATATACGCAGGTTGGACCTGATATCGCAGTTGCTGGCGCAGGTCGCGTGCTGCCTGTATTGGTTCCATCCGCTGGTTTGGGTGGCTGCGGCGTGGCACAGGCGGGAGCAGGAACTGGCCTGCGATGACGCCGTGCTGCGCGAGGGAATCGCCGCTTCCGAGTACGCCGGACATTTGCTGGAAGTGGCGCGCGCCTCGTCCATCCCCGCGCCGGCGATGGCGGAGATGAGCCACCTGGAGCATCGCGTGCGTGCCGTGCTGGACCGGTCGCGGGCGCGCGGTCCTGTAAGCGGCCGGGCGGCGCTGACGGTGGTCGCGATGGCAATCGCTGCGTGCCTGATTCCGTTGACGGCGGGGACCGCGCGCGCTCAGGACGCGGGACGCGGAACCCTCTCCGGGACAGTGCTGGATCCGAGCGGCGCGGTGGTGCCCAACGCTGCCGTGACTCTGCGCAATCTGGAGGGCAAGAACGAGGAAGTCACAACCGCCAACCTCGCCGGTGAGTTCCGGTTTACGTCCATACCGGCGGGCCGGTATTCCCTGCAAGTGCAAAGTCGCGGATTCCGCATCTTCACCGCGGAGGTGATGGTGACGCCCGGGCCGGAGAACCGCACAACGGCGAGACTCGCGATTGGCTCCATGGCCCAGAGCGTAACGGTAACCGGAACGAAGCCGTCGAATGCTCCGCCGCCGCAAACCACGGGGACGCCGCAGCGCATTCGCGTCGGTGGAAACGTGCAGATGTCGCGGCTGGTGCGGCAGCCGCGTCCCATCTATCCGTACGACGCTCAGCAGGAGGGCATCCAGGGGACGGTCCAGATACGGGCCATCATCTCCAAGACCGGGGACGTGATGAGCGCAACCGTCATCAACACGGAGATCGATTCGCGGCTCGCGCAATCGGCGTTGGAGGAGGTGAAGCAGTGGAAGTATGAGCCGACGCTGCTGAACGGCGAGCCTGTCGAGGTGTTGACTACGATCGATGTGAATTTCGTGCTGCAGTAGCGGCAGTGCGCTGTTTCTAGTTCAGGAAATACGTGCGGTAGAGCGTGTCGCGCTGCTTCGGCACAAAACCCGCGTCGCGGATGATGCGGCGCAGTTCTTCTTCGCTGGCGCGGTGATGCGCTCCGGCGGCGCTTACGACGTTTTCTTCGATCATGATGCTGCCGACGTCATTGCCTCCGAAGCGCAGGCCGAGCTGGCAGGTCTTCAGGCCTTGCGTGACCCAGGAGCTTTGCACGTTTTCGAAATTGTGCAGATAGAGGCGCGAGATTGCCAGCGTCTTGAGGTATTCGACCGCCGTGGCTTCTTCATGCACGAAGCGGCCGAGTGACGTGTTCTCGCGCTGGAAACTCCACGGGATGAAGGCGGTGAAGCCTCCGGTTTCCTCTTGCAGATTGCGCACGAGCTCCAGGTGATTCATGCGCTGCTCGATGGTTTCGCCGCAGCCGAACATCATGGTCGCCGTGGTGCGCATGCCGAGGTGGTGGGCGGTGCGATGCACGTCTGTCCACTCTTCCGTCTTGCACTTGAGACGCGCGATGCGATGCCGCACGGCGTCATCCAGAATTTCCGCTCCGCCGCCCGGAATGGAGTCGAGTCCGGCGTCCATCAGCCGCTGAATCGTGTCGCGGAGCGTGAGTCCGCTGACTTCGGCGATGTTGGTGACTTCCGGCGCGGAGAGGCAGTGCAGGTGGATCTTGAAGCGCTGCTTGATGCCGCGAAACAGATCTTCGTACCACTCGATCTTGAGGTCGGGGTGCAGGCCGCCTTGCATGAGGATGCCGGTGCCGCCGAGGTCGAGGGTCTCCTGGATCTTCGCGTAGATCACTTCGTTGGGCAGAATGTAGCCCTCGGCGTGCCCCATGGGCCGGTAGAAAGCGCAGAAGCTGCAATATTCCGTGCAGAAGTTTGTGTAGTTGATATTGCGGTCGATAATGTATGAGACGACATTTTCGGGGTGCCACTTGCGGCGCACCGCATCCGCGGCCATGCCGATGCCGATGAGGTCGTCGGAGGCAAATAAATCGAGGGCTTCTTGACGGGAGATCATATCGCAGAGAACCAGGCGGTACTACCAAGATACCGCGCCTGGAGGCCCGGCGTGGTGCTCGCCATCCTGGCGGCGCTGTGCATTCTGGCGTATCTGCCGACGTTGCGGCAGCCTCTGCTGGAAGACGATTATCCCAATCTGGCGCAGTCCCAGCAGTATGGCGCGCCTGGCGAGGTCCCGGAGTTGATGGGCAGCGTATTCCGGCTGCGCGCCACCAGCGAATGGCTGTTTTATGCGATGTACCGGAATTTCGGAGTGGACCCCGCGCCGTACTATTGTGTGGCGATCGCGCTGCATGTGTTGTGCACGTGGCTGGTGTACGCACTCGGACTCTGGCCTCGCCTAGGGTATCGGGTGTCGGGGTGGGCGGCGGTTTTTTTTGCGGTTTATGAGGGACATCAGGAGGCGGTGATGTGGTTTTCCGCCTGCAATGAGCTGCTGCAATTTCTTTTCGGCGCGGCCGCCCTGGTGTGCTGGCTGCATTTTTTGTGGGGTGAGCGCCGCCGAGGGTGGTGGTATGCCGGGTCGCTGGCTTGCTTCGCGGCCGCTCTGATTTCGAAAGAATCGGCGGCCGTATTTGCGGCGTTGATGGTGCTGCCGTTTGTGGACCGCCGGAGGAGTTGGGCGGCGCTGGCGCCGTTTTTCGTGCTGGCGGCGTCGGCTGCGATTTCCGTGTATTTATCGCGGGATAATTCGTTTCGATTTCAAGACGGCAGTTTTTCTCTGCATGCGCCGTTCTGGCGAACGCTGCCGCTCAATTACTGGCGATTGTTTTGGTTTTGGGGATTGATTGCATTGGTGGTGGCGCGGCAGCGCGCGTACTTGGGATTAATTTGGGCGGGGATCGGATTATTACCCTACATATTCCTGACTTACTCGGCGCAAATTCCCAGCCGGCAATTGTATCTCGCGAGTGCCGGCCTGGCGCTTGTGGTGGGGGCGGCGATGGCGAGTTTGCGAGCGCGGCGGGCGGTCATCGCGGCGATCTGTTGTGTGGTTGTTGCCGAAAACGGCGGCTATCTCTGGATCAAAAAAAGGCGGCAGTTCTTAGAACGCGCCGCGCCCACCGAACAACTGATTGCTTATGCGAAGCAGTGTGAGGGGCCGGTGATCATACGCTGCTTTCCGCGCGCGCGGCTAATCGCCGAGGAGGCAGTCCGGCTGGGAGCGTCGAAGACAGACGTAATCTGGAACGAGAATGCCGGCGAAGGATTTTGCTATCGCGGAAAGTATTAAGCGCTCACGGCCATCATGGTGCGCTTGGCTTCCTGCACAAACAGATAGACCGTAAATAGCGGCTTGGGGACACCTTTGCCCCAGCGATTCACCGCCCACTTTGCGCGGAGGAATTTGACGTCCGGCCGCTCCGAGAGGTCGAGGAAAAGCTGGTAGGTGCCGCAATAAAACTTCTGCGGGAACGTGACGATGGGTTTGGCGCCCCAATCGGTGCCATCGGCCGAGCCCCATATGGAGACGTCGATGGATTCCTGCTCGATAATTCTGGTGATGCCGAGGGTAAGGATCAAGGTCCCACCCTGTTCCGCGCCAAGACCTATTTCAGGTCCGGTTCCGGCTTCGCGAACCGTTGTTTCCGGGAGTAAGAACTGTGGAAGCATGGCGTTCCGCCCGCGGCCACGAAAAGGTGCGATTATCCGTTAAGAGAAAGGAGCTTTTTTCGGGCCATTTCCAGGGTCTCATATTTCTTGCAAAAACAAAAGCGGACCTTTTGAGCCCCATTTGCGGGATGTGCGTAAAAGCTCGATCCGGGAACGGCGGCGATGCCAATGTTTTCAATTAAATGACGAACAAATGACACATCGTCACGGAAATTGAATGCCGAAATATCCGTCATGACGTAATAGGCGCCTTGGGGCAAATAACAACGAAAACCCGCGCCGGTCAGAGAGGCGACAATGTGGTCGCGGCGCTCCTTATATTCGGTGCTGAGGTGGGTGTAGTAATCGGCGGGCAGGTTCAGGGCGACGGCTCCGGCAGCCTGTAGCGGGGCGGCCGCGCCGACGGTCAGGAAGTCGTGCACTTTGCGGATGGAATCGGTGATATCCGGCGGTGCGAGCACCCAGCCGACGCGCCAGCCGGTCACCGAGTAGGTTTTGCTCATGCTGTTGACCAGGATGGAGCGATCGCGCATGCCGGGAAGCGACAGGATGGGGATGTGGACGGCGCCATCGTACAGGATGTGCTCGTAAATCTCGTCGGTGATGGCGAGCGCGTCGAACTCCTGGCAGAGCGCGGCGATGGTTTCGAGCTCGCGGCGGGAGAATACTTTGCCCGTCGGATTGTTGGGACTGTTGAGGATGATGGCTTTGGTGCGCGGTGTGAAAGCGCGGCGAAGCTCGTCGGGATCGAAGGTCCAATCGGGCTCGTGAAGCTTGACGTAGCGGGTCTCGGCGCCGCAGAGCTGTGTATCCGGACCGTAGTTTTCGTAGAACGGCTCGAAGAGGACTACTTCATCGCCGGGATTGATGACGGCCATGAGGGCGGCGATCATGCCTTCGGTGGCGCCGCAGCAGACGGTGATCTCGCGCTCGGGGTCGAACTCTAGCCCGTAGGTGGCGGCGTACTTAGACGCGATTGCGTCGCGGAAAGGCTTGGCTCCCCAGGTGATGGCGTACTGATTGATGTCCGCGGCAACGGCATCGGCGGCCGCCTGTTTGAGGATGCCAGGAGCGGCAAAATCGGGAAAACCCTGGGCGAGGTTGGTGGCTCCGTGGCGAAGGGCGAGGCGCGTCATTTCCCGGATGACGGATTCGGTAAAGCGGGACGTGCGCTCACTGCGGAAACGCGTGCGGCTGAGGCTTGGGGACATGACTAAGAGAGTAGCGCAAACACGGCTGCGGGCTATTCGCCCGGGTGCTTTTCCGGTAGAGTTGTGGTGTGTGGCAGTTTGCGCGAGTTTCGCTTCGCGTCGTTTCCGCGGTGGCGCTGTGCTACCTGGTTTGGGTGTTTGCGTTCCGCCATTTTTCTACCCAGCGGTGGGTGGAGAAACAGAAGAGCGTTGACGATTCGGCGGCCCGCGCCAATTTTCAGCGGATTTACGGCGGCAGCGCGCTCAAGATTTTGCAGTTTTATGCTCGCGACGGGCAGTTGGTGGAGGGCCGGTCCACCGTGTTGTGTTACGGCGTGTTGAACGCTGCCCGGGTGTCGATTGCACCTCTGGTGGAGGGCGTTTCTCCGGCTTTAAACCGTTGTGTGGAGGTCGCTCCGCGAACGGATACCACGTACGTTCTCACCGCTGAAGGGGCTGATGGCGGGACATCTTCCGCCTCGCTGACCGTGACCGTCGGTCCGGACGTCGCGACGCTTCCCCGGATCACTTCATTTCGCGTGATCCAGCAGCGCGTGGATGCCGGGCGGCCGCTTTATCTGCTGGGTTTCAGTGCCGTGAATGGGGAAGAGGTCAGCATAGACCCCGCGGTGTTCCCGACGTTGCATGGCGCTCCGAACGGGCAGTTTTGGGTAGCTCCCGACGCGGCCACCACCTATACGCTGATCGTGAAAGGCAGCCGGGGGCGCGTCGCACGCGAGCGTTTGACGGTGGGCTCGGGCGGCCGTTAGACGATCCTGGCCATGGCCTGCCGCATGCTGGAGTCGAGGTTCGCAATCGCCGCGGTGACTTTGCGGCTGATGGTTTCCAGGCCGCAGAGCGTTTGGATTCTCTGGCGCCGCGACTGAATTTGCGCATCGGAGAGGGCGTACCCGAGAAGGCCGCAGGGCTCGGCGAGACTCACCAGCATGATGTCGCGCGTGTCCGGGATGCCATCGGAAAGAATGGCGTCGCGTAGACGAAGCGAGACCAGCCGCTGTTGTCCGCTATCGGCGACCGGAAACCGCTCGACGTCGATGATCCACAACAGCTTGCTTTTTTCGTGTCGCAGGATGCCTTGCCGGATGAGAGAAGCGAGCGCTTCGCCTTCCAGGTCCTGCCTGCGGTGGAAGATTTCTTCGATCCATTCGTGCACGGTGGTGAGCTGCGGCTTGGCAGCCATGCCTTCGAGGACGCGGTCGAGTGTGGCGTTGCCGGTAGGCGCGCGATCGAGGATTTCAATGGCTTCGGTGTCGGTATCGATCTTGCGCGATAGGGCGAGATCGAAGAACACGGCTCCGACGAGCGCATAAGCGGTGCCGAATTCGCGGGTGGAACGCAGGTGGCCGGTCTGTTCGTCGACGGCGAGAAGGACGATCTCTTCGAGCATGGTCAGCATGGCAGGTCTCCGTGAATCTTGAGGACGTGATGCAGTCCGCTCATGTCGAACACTTTGCGCGCGGGCGGACTGAGGGAGCAAACAGCGAATTCGGTGTCGCGGCCCTGCGCGGCGCGCGCGGCCTGGAGTACGGCGCGGATTCCGGCGCTGGAGATGTAGTCCAGGCGCGAAAGATCGGCGGCGACTTTGGGATGGGCTTCGACGGCGGCGCGGAGCGAATTTTCCAGCAGGTCGGCAGTCTCGGCATCGGCGCGTCCGGAAACGGAGACCACGTGCCAGCCGGAGCGGGTTTCCTCAGAGAGTTGGATCATCGGTGGGTCCTTCGAAAGGAAATTGCAAAGCGGGGGATGGATTGCGTGTAGCGGCGTCAACGGAGCCGCGACCATGAGGGCTTGTGAAGAAATATCGAATTGCTTTTTTTCGACCTCGTAACGCACTCGCATCGCCGGCACCTTTTGCCGCTCCCTTACGGTCACGGCTCCGTATGTGGTTGATTCTATTATCGGAGCCGCGACCGTCAGTAAGCGGTACACGGTGTATCGAAAGGCGAATGGAGCGCGACGGGAACGACACGCTGATTTTTTCACAACCTCTCACGGTCGCGGCTCCCGTTCGAGGCGAAATGTCAATTTGTTGAAGCCGGCTTCGCGGCGGTATTCGAGCTTACCGGCGAGTTGACGGACGAAGTAAATTCCGAGACCTCCGGCGGGCCGGGCGGCGAGCGGGGCGGAAAGATCGGGAGATGCGGCTTCGGCGGGATCGAACGGTATTCCGCGATCGACGTACTCGATCGCAATTTCGGCGGGGTGGGCTTGCAGCGTGACTCGGACGGCGCCGGCGATTCCCTCGCAGCCGCCGTGGCGCACCGCGTTGGTGAACAGCTCTTCGAGCACCAGGTTCAATTGAAATATTGAATCGGCGGCCAATGCGTTCTGGCGGCCGAAGCTTTCGACTTCGGCCGCCAGTTTGGCGAGTTCCGGCAGGTTGCCGTCGAGCGAAAATGCGCAAGTGGTCAGAGGGCCAGTTTACCGCACGTCGCGGCGGTCGCGATCGTGGCCGGCATAGCGATTGTTGCTCACCTTGCGGGTGTTGTTGCCGTAGCGCTCGTGCGTATCGCGCCGGTTGTCGAAGCGCTGGTCGCGGAGGCGAATGTCTACGTGGTTATAGGTGGTGGTGTAGGTTTGGCGATTGTCGCGATTGTAGTCGTCGCGGTCGTGCGCGAGGGCTGGGATTGCGAGGGCGATCACCGTAAGGGCCGTTGTTGCGATTGCTTTTTTCATTGTCTTAACTCCCCTTCGCTTGATAAGACGATGCGGGGGAGGCCCGGGGCGGTAAGACTTTGTATGGCCGGCGTAAAGGTTTATGGAGCGCCCGGTCTGAGGGTATAAACGGCTTTGGTCGCGCTGGGGTGCGCGATGAGGAACGATACGGAGCTTTGTGTCAGCGGCTGCAGGAGGTCGGCGGGCAGGGTTGTGGATTGATCGATGGTGAGGGTAGCGCCTTCCAGATGAATGGTCCTTCGCCAGCCTTTGCCGGTGACTTCCAGGGCATCGCCAGAGGCGCGGATTTCCACGGGACCTTGCGCGCCGAGGGCTCCGGTTTCCGGCAGGAAGTTGGCGTTGGCTTCTTTCCAGGTGAACTCCAGCCAGCGGCCGCCATCCTGGGTGGAAAAAATGGCGCGCGCTTGCGGGGATTCGAGGACCCATTCGGGCACGCCATCGCCGTCGAGGTCGGCGGACCAGGCGACGGTGCGGTTGCGCGGCAGCAGCAGGGCGCGGAACGGCAGGTCCAGCGTGGCATTTCCGGCGACGCGCAGGCGCCAGTCGCGAAGGGGCGCGGAGGTATCCGTGGCAAAAATGCGGAGCTGGTAGCGGCGCTCGTCGGCTGCGCCAATGGCGAGATCGTTGCGCGGCGGAAAGAAATCCAGCCCGGCTCCGGTGGCGCTGAACTTATAGCTGGCGATGATGGGCCAGTTATTGCGCACGGCGACTTCGATGTTGCTTCCCGCTTTGGGCTCGATGGGGACAATGGGCGGTTCAGGGGTGAGTTCCGTGTGCTGGCCTATGTGGATTTGAATGGCTTCCATGAGCCGTATGGAGGCGGCGCGGACGAGTTGCACGCGCGCCCGGCCGAGCGGCATGCCATCGGCTTCCAGCGCGAGATTCGCATAGTCGCCGTGGGCGAGCGCGGCGGGCACGGAGACCTCGTATTTAATTCCTTCCGTGGATGCGGATTGAACGGTCGCGGCGTAGCCTTCGGGGAGGCGCAGGCGCGAGCGCGCGGCCAGGTCGCTCGAGGAGTAGCTGGTGGAGATGAGATTCTTCTCTCCAATCACCAGGCGGTGAGCGTCGTTGAAAAAAGCGCTGGATTCGGGCTCTTCGATGGCGATACCGATGCGCTGGCGATTGTCGCCGCGTGTGTTGGCGGGGATCGGAAGGCGCAGGCGGAGGGTTTTATCGTCCCATTCGAAATCCAGCGGGCGGCCGCCGGCGAGGAACGGGCCGACGGGTTTGCGCTCCAGTTGAAGAACGGCCTCGCCGGGTTCGGGAGCGGCAAATTCCATGGCCAGAATGCCGTTTTCGAATTCAATGGAGAGCAGCTCGGCGGTGGCATAAATGATGCGCGCGGCGGGGGAAAAGTTGGAGCATTCGCGGCAGAGGCTCTTCTGGCCGAGGGAAACATCGAGCGGCAGCCACAACGCCTGATGCGGCGGAACGTGGACGTTCGGGATCAGCATCTGCTTCTGCGTGGCGGGCTCGACCACGCGAACATCGTCGGCGAACGCGCCGGCGCCGCGGTTCACGATACTGACCGCGGATGCAGCGGAAGACGTGAGCTCGGCGGCGGAGATGCCGTCGGGCCACTTGCCGGCGGCGGGTTTGGGAAGCGGGATGGGCTTCAGTAGAGGGAAGAGCGCACCCCAGTTGCGCGCGAGGGCGGCTTCGCGGCGCAGGGCAAGCGCGCCGGGGTGCTCATCGCCGCTGAGACCGATGACGCCGTGGACGAGCGGCGCTGCCGGGGCGGGTTGCCATCCGGCGGGATAGAGCTGATCTTCCACGTTGGTCCAGAGCACTGCTGCGCGGCCGGCGGCGAGGGCGTCTCGGCTGCGCGCGAGCGCATCGGGCTCAAGCGCGGAGACGGTGGCGACGGAAGCAGGCCGGGAGATGAGGGGGCCGCCGTGGGAAGCGGCTTGCGTTTCGAGGAGCGCTCTGAGCTGAGGAACGTTGGAAGGCTGGGCGATCCACGCTTCCATACCGAGCTTGCGCAGCAGGCGGATGAAGCCTACGAGATCGCGTCGCGGGCTGGTGCGGCCGGAAAAATCGTACTGGCCGTTGTCGAGCTGATGCCACTGGAGCGGCACCGGGAATTCGACCGTGTGGATTCCGATGTTCTTGAGCCAGACGAGCTCGCGCTCCCACAGTTGCTGCGGGTAAAGGAAATAGGGGAATTCGACGGCTTGCACGCACGGCTGGGGCTCGGCCGCGGGAATGGCCGCGGCGGTCAGCAGCACGGAGAAAAAGGCTGCGCGTGCGGCCGCGCGCATTAGAAGGTCCGGGCCTTTTTGAGGCGATAGTCTTCCACCAGCGGCATGCGAATGACGGTGCACATTTCGAATAGACGCGAGCGGGCGCGCGAACCGATACGGTCGGCGAGAGTTTCCCGGTACTCCACCTGGCCCAGGGCGTTCTTCTGCATGGATGGGCTGCCTGCCTCGGGGTCGGGCAGATTGGTGGTGGCGATTAGAGCTTTGCGGTTGTTGCAGCGGCTGGTGACGATGCTGGTGACGGTGTCTTCCACCCATTTGGTGACGCGGTGCGCGCCAAGATCGTCCAGCAGCAGGACTTCGCATTCCAGCGCGTTGCTGTAGGCCTCGCGATTGGAAGTGTCGCTGGCGGCGTCATAGCCGGTTTTGATGTTGTTGAGGAGGGTCTGGTAATCGCAGAAGAGGCACTCGAAGCCCTTTTCGAGGATTTTGCGGAGCGCCGCGACAGCGAGGTGGGTTTTCCCGGTGCCGGGTTCGCCGGTGAGGAGCAGGCCGGGTCTGGATTCGTTGGGAAAATCGCGAACGTAATTCTTGACGGCGAGCAGGACATTGGTGAGGTCGCGGCGGCCGATGGGGTTGTCGGAGCCCGGAATGGAGAAGTTCTCGAAGCTGGTGTTGCGGTAGAGCGGCGGAATTTGAGCGCGGCCTTCCATCCGGCCGGCGCGGCCCTGGAAGCGGCATTCGCAGGGTTTGGCGCTGGAGAGGTTCGGACCTTCGACGACAACGTAGCCCGTGCCTTGGCATTTGGGGCAAGTGGATTCCGTGGGCATTGGTTCCATTATCGCTGGTACGGCAGAATGAAAGGTGATGGCTTGGAATGCGGCTCAATATCTGAAATTTGGACAGGAGCGGACGCGGCCCTCGCGGGATTTAGCGACGCGTGTCGGGTTGGCGGACCCGCGGCGGGTCATCGACTTAGGGTGCGGTCCGGGAAACAGCACCGCGGTGCTGCGGGAACGGTGGCCGCATGCCGCCATCAGGGGGCTGGACAGCTCGCCGGAGATGATTGCGGCGGCGCGAGCCGGACAGCCGGAGTGCGAGTGGGAAATCGGCGACATCGCGAGTTGGGCCGCCGACGGGGAGGAGAAGTTCGATGTGGTGTTCTCAAATGCGGCTTTGCAATGGCTGCCGCGCCATGAGACGCTGCTCCCGCGGCTGCTCGGACGCGTTGCGCCGGGCGGGGCGTTTGCGATGCAGATTCCGGCGAATCCCGGAGCGGTGCAGGATCGGATTCTGCGCGACATGGCGCGGGGGCCCGCACAGAAGTGGGATGCGCAGAGTGCGGCGTTTTATTACGATGTGCTGGCGGGCTGCGGGGCGCGCGTGGACATGTGGACAACCACTTACTACCACTTGCTGCCGAACGTGGAAGCGATTGCCGAGTGGTACAAGGGCACCGCGATGCGTCCGTATCTGGATGCGCTGCCGGATGACGACGCCCGAACGGAATTCTTTCGGGAATATACGGAGCGGCTGCGCCCGCACTTTCCGCCGCAGGCGGATGGAACGGTGCTGTTTCCCTTTCAACGGCTGTTCGCGATCGCTTACTGCGCGACGAGCGAGAGCGACAGGGTGTAATTGCCGACGGAATAGTAATTCGCGAACGGCTTGGCGTAGACGTAGTACGTGCCGGGCTGAAGGGGTTGTTGGATGCGGGCGTCGGTGCCCCCGCCGCTATCGTCGTCGGTCGCTACGACATTGCCCTTCGCGTCCTGTAGCACCAGATATGCGTCGAAGTCGGGCGACTTGAGTTTCAGGTCAACCGTGGCTGCCGCGGCGATGTTGATCTGGTAAATGTCGGCGAAGGTGCCGTCGGGATATTGACAGCCGGTGTAGGTCAAAACGCCGGAAACAGGCGCACCGGGCGTGAGCGGGGCTTTCGAGGCGCAAAATCCCGCCCGCGGACCGGGACTCGCGAGCAGGGTCACCTGATAGAGGCCTCCGACGTTGCTGCTGGCTCCGCGGGCGGCCAGACGATACGTGCCCGCCGGTAGAAACTGCACGATCAGCGGATCGCCATTGCCGTAGCTGTTGTCGTCCGTGCGGAGGACGGCGCCCGTGGAATCCTGCAGCGTCAAACTGCCATCGAGGTCGCTGGATGTCATTACGGCGGCGATGGTGCTGTCGGAAGGAAGCGTGAACTGATACGTATCGACGGGGTACCCGTTCGGCCCGAAACAGGCGTAACCCAGGAGATTCGCGATGTAACCGCCGTTCAAAGAGAGCGGCTGTACGAAGGTGCAACCCGGAAGAGTCACCTGCTGAAAATCCGCGGAAAGCTGATACGCGCCTGCGCCCGAAATGGCGGACGCGGCCACCGTGTACGTGCCGGCGGCAAGAGCAGCGGCGAGATGTGCGTCGCCCAGGTTTTCGAAATCCTGATTCAGGACGATCAGGTTGTCTTTGGTATCTCGTATGGCGATCTGCCCCGTGAATGCGCGGCTTTGCAGGTCAAGCGTGAGCGTGCCGGCGGCAGGCACCGTGATGCTGTAAAGGTCTGTGAGCCCGAGGGCCGTGCGGCAACTGGATGCGGCGAGCTGACCGTTGGTCGCGCCGGCGCTGAGCGCTGCGGTCGCGCACGGCTGGGGAGTTCCCGCGGTGAACTGATAAGTGAACGAATAATTGCCCCCGGAGGTGTAATTACTGAAGACCTGCGCGATGTACGTTCCCGGAGCGAGTTGCACGCGAAGCCTGGAGTTGCCCGCGGTCCCGCCACCACCTGAGTCAATCGCGATCTGGTTGCCCGCCGCATCGAGCAGATATAAGGTCGGGGAAAAATCGGTGCTGGTGGCCGAGAGGTCGGCCAGACCGGCGGCGGTGACGTTCAGCAGGTAATAGGTGAAGAAGGCCTGGTCGCCGCTATCATCTATAATCACCGAACAACTTTCCGGCGTGATTGCGGCAGAATCGTTGCCGGAATCGTTGTACGAGGAAGCGGGGCCGCAAGAGCTTCCCGCGGCCGTTTGGAGCGATGTGACGATCTGGTATGCGCCCGTAGTATCGCTGCTGGATACGACGACCCGGTAGGAACTGGCGGCGTCCACAGGCAGCGTCACGAAACCCGCGCCGGTGGCGATCAGTACGCCATCGCCGCTGCGCACGGAGATGACGGGCGAAAACGCGGATGACGTCACTTTAGCGGTGAGCGTACCCGGTCCAAATGTGCTGAGGGAATACGCTTCATACGGGGAGCCATCCGGAGCCGCGCAGCCCGAAGACCCCAGGCTGCCGTTTGCAGTTTGGTTCAGACCCAGGGCAGGGAACACGGTGCATAGCATGCCGGGTTCGGCCGTGAAGGTGGTTTGCAGCGTGTACGCCGCCGGAGCACTGCCGTTTACGATGACGGCGTAAGAGCCCGCTTCGAGGGAAGTTTGCAGGGATGTACCGGAGGCGACTTGCGCGCCCGTGGCATCCCTCACGATCGCCGTAGCGGAGCCGGTGAGCGCCGCCTGCAGTTGGCCGCGCAAAGGCAACACCACGCGGTACGCATCATAAGCCGTCCCGTCCGAGAGGGTGCAACTCTCGACGGCGAGATTGCCGCTCACGGTACCCGAAGACGCCAGCGGCGCGGACGGGCAGACCTGCGCGAGTGCCGCCGGCGCCATTCCGACCGCTATCCAGACCCAGAGCCTCAGCATTCTATTGACTGAACACGAAATCCGCTGCAATGTTTCCCTGTACTCCTATCGGCTGCGGTCAACGAAAGCATGAGGCCAATCGAGTAAACTTGAGTAACCCTCCAGTCTAGCAACGTATGCCAACGCGGGAAAATCCATCGAGCGACGCCCGGGCCGCGCACATTCTGGAAAGCCTCGCTGACCCGTTAGTCGCGTTCGACCGTGAGTACCGCTATACGTACATCAGCAAACGGGCCGCGGAAATTCTCGGCCAAACGCCCGAAGAATTGTTGGGCCGGTGCATGTGGGATTTGTTGCCGGGCGATCGGGATACGGGCTTTCAGGAAGCGTGCCGGCGGGCGTGGGCGGAAGGGCGGCCGGTAACGGTGGAACGCTATTCCCGCGAGATGGGGCGCTGGGTAGAGAACTTCATTTACCCGTTCGGCGATGAAGCCTGCACGCAATGGCGCGACATCACACAACGGAAGCTGGAGCAGGAGGCGCTCCGGCATAGCGGGGAGCGGCTGCGATTTGCGCAGCGAGCGGGCGGATCCGGCACCTTCGATTGGGAAATCCCGTCGAACGTGAATCTGTGGAGCGAGGAACTGCTCGCGCTCTACGGTTTCCGCGGCGGCGAATTCGGCGGCACGCTGCAGGATTGGGAGGCCTGCCTGCTTCCCGAAGACCGCGAACGGACGATGGCGGTACTGCGGAAATCCCTGGAAACAGGGGCGTACGATGTGGAGTTCCGCATCCGCCGGCACGACACTGGCGAAGTGCGCTGGATGTTCGGCCGCGGCGAGGTGACATTCGATGCGGCCGGACGGCCGGTGCGCATGCTGGGCATCAATGTCGATATCACGGACCGGAAGCTGGCGGAACAGGCGCGGCAGGAAAGCGAGGAGCGTTTCCGCACGCTCGCAGACAACATGTCGCAGCTTGCGTGGATGACTGACGCCGCCGGCGGAATCATCTGGTATAACCGCCGCTGGTACGAATACACCGGCACCACGCTCGAAGACGTGCGTGGTTGGGGCTGGCGGAAGCTGCACCATCCGCAGCATGTCAAACGCGTAGTGGCGCGCATCCGGCACAGTTTCGAAACGGGCGAGCCGTGGGAGGATACGTTTCCACTGCGCGGGCGCGACGGGCAGTATCGATGGTTTCTTTCGCGCGCGCTGCCGGTTCGCGATTCCGAAGGGCGGCTGCTGCGATGGTTCGGCACGAACACGGATATCACCGAGCACTTGCAAACGGAGGACCGCCTGCGCGAAAGCGAACGCCGGTACCGCGGGCTGTTCGAATCCCTGCCCGAGGGCATCATGGTCGGCGAGATTCTGTGCGACGCGGAGAACCGGCCGGTGGATTGGCGGTATCGCGAGATGAATCCGGCGGCGGCGGCGATGATCGGGCGCGATCCGGCCGAATTGATCGGCAAGCGCGTCCGCGAGTTGTTTCCGCACTCCGATTGGGACGAGTGGGTGCGCGTATTCGGAGCCGTGGCGCTCTCCGGAAAACCGGGGCGGCTGGAAGGCTACGGTCCGCTTTCGGGCCGGTACCTGGAACTGCTGCTCAACTCGCCTTCGCCGGGAGTGTTTTCCGCCGTGATCACAGACGTGACGGAGCGGCGCCGGGAACGCGAGTGGATGCGGGTAACGCTGGCAAGCATCACGGACGCTGTGCTGGCGACGGATGGCGAAGGCAAGGTCGCGTTCCTGAATCGCATGGCGGCTGAGCTTGCCGGGTGGAGCGAAGAGGATGCCGTGGGACGTCCGGCGGCGGAAGTGTTGTGGCTGTTGGATGAGCAATCGCGCCGGCCCTCGAAAAATCTGGCGGCGCATGTGCTGGCTGAAGGGCGTCCGGCCGCGCTGGCCGCGCCGGCGGTGCTGCTGGCGCGCGACGGCCGCGAAGTGGCGGTGGAGGAGAGCGCGGCGCCCATTCGGGATAGCGACGGCAAAGTGATCGGCGCCGTGCTGGTGCTGCGCGACGTCACCACGCAGCGGCGCGATGCCCAGGCGCTGCGCGAACGGGAGGAACAGTTCCGCACGCTTGCAAACGCGCTGCCGCAATTGTGCTGGATGGCCGATGCCGGAGGCAGGCTGCACTGGTTCAACCAGCGCTGGTACGATTACACCGGCGCAACACCTGCGGAAATGGAGGGAAGCGGGTGGCAGAAGATGCACCATCCCGAGTTGCTGCCCGGCATCATGGAGCGTTGGCAGGCGACTTTGTCGACGTGCGAGCCGTTCGACATGATTCTGCCGCTGCGCGGAGCGGATTCGATCTTCCGGCCGTTTCTCACGCGCGTCATGCCGGTTCGCGATGAGCAGGGGAACGTGCTCCGGTGGGTCGGCACGCATACCGATATCGGCGAGCAGATTCGCACGGAAGAAGCGCTGCGGCGCGGCGAGGAGCGGTTCCGCGCGCTGGTGATGGCGACATCGGAGATTATGTATCGCATGGGCCCGGATTGGACGGAGATGCGCCGCCTGGAGGGTCGCGGATTTCTGGCCGATTCGATGCAACCGAACCGCACGTGGCTGGAAGAATATATCCCCGGGGATGAACGGGCCCGCGTGCAGGAAGCGATCTCGCGGGCTATCCGGCAAAAGACCATGTTCGAGCTGGAACATCGGGTGGTGCGCAGGGATGGCACCGCCGGGTGGGCGTTTTCGCGGGCGGTGCCGGTCCTGCGTCCGGACGGCGAGATCGAGGAGTGGTTCGGGGTTGCGAGCGACATCACCGAGCGCAAGGACGCCGAGGCTGCACTGCGGGCGAGCGAGGCTCGCGAGCGCGCACGCAGCGCGGAGTTGCAGGCGGTTCTCGAGGCCGCGCCCGTGGCGCTTTTCGTGGCGCAGGATGCCGAGTGCCGGACGGTGATGGGTAGCCGCATGACTTACGAGATGCTGCGGCTGGAGCCTGGCGCCCACGTTCCGGGATGGTCGCCGCGTTTTCGCGCGATGCGGGACGGCCGCGATATTCCGGCGGAGGAGTTGCCCGTGCACAAAGCCGCGTCGACGGGCCAGGCGGTGCGCAACTACGAATTTGACGTCGTGTTTCAGGACGGCACGAGCCGGCACATGCTGGGCGACGCGGTGCCGCTGTTCGACGATGCGGGCCGGCCGCGTGGGAGTGTCGGCGCGTTCGTCGACATCAGCGAGCGCAAGCGCAATGAAGAGCGGCTGCGACAGACGCAAAAGCTGGAGAGCATCGGGCTGCTGGCGGGCGGGATCGCGCACGATTTCAACAATCTGCTGACCGGAATCATGGGGAACGCGAGCCTGGTGCTGGACGAGGTGCCTCCCGGACCGGCTGAGCGCATTAAAGAGGTGGTGGCCGCGGCGGAGCGGGCGGCGCATCTCACGAGGCAACTGCTGGCGTATTCGGGCAAGGGTCAGTTTGTGGTGCGCGATCTGGATGTTTCGCAAGCGGTGCAGGAGATCGGTGACCTGGTGCAGTTTTCGCTTCCGAAGAGCGTGCAGCTTGCCGTGACGGTGGAGAAGCGGCTGCCGCTGGTGCGCATGGATCCGGGACAATTGCAGCAGATTCTGATGAACCTGGTGATCAACGCGGGCGAGGCGTTGGGGGAAGGGAACCCGGGCCGCATCACGGTGGCGACGTCGATGCGCGACATCGAGCGGGAATTTGTGGATGCGGCGGGCGGGTTGACGCCGGCGGGCCGCTACGTGTGCGTGGAGATCGGCGATACGGGGAGCGGCATCGACGCGGAGGCGCGTCCGAAGATTTTCGATCCGTTCTTCACGACAAAGTTCACGGGTCGCGGGCTGGGGCTGGCGGCGGTGGCGGGAATCGTGCGGAGTTTGAGCGGCGGGATCACGGTGGATACGGCGGTGGGGTACGGGACGACGTTTCGCGTGTTTCTGCCGGCGGCGGAGGCGCGCGGTCAGGAGGCAGAGGCGCAGGGCGATGTGGCGGGGCGGGCCACGGTGCTGGTGGTGGATGATGAGCGCAGTGTCCGCGACTTCATCGCGGCGGTGTTGCGGAAGCAAGGCTACCGGGTACTGACGGCGTCGGACGGTCGCGAGGCGCTGGCGCTGTGCCAGCAACCCGGCACGGAGATCGACGCGGCGGTGTTGGACATCGTGATGCCGCTGATGGGCGCGAACGAACTGCTGCCGGCGATGAAGGAACTGCGGCCGAACATGCGGGTGCTGCTGACCAGCGGGTACAGCGAGAGCGAAGCGAGGAGGCTGTGCGCGGCATATCCGGGGGCGGATTTCATTCAGAAGCCATATACCGCGCAGCAGATTTCGAGGGCGATCACGGAGATGCTGGAGGCGCGGAATTTGTAACCGGCGAGGGGGATCTGGTAAACTGAGGATTCCCTAGGCCAGGTAGCTCAGCTGGTAGAGCGCAGCCCTGAAAAGGCTGGCGTCGGCGGTTCGATTCCGTCCCTGGCCACCACTTCAAAACAAAGCACTTAACCTCAAATCCAGCCGTTCGAAAAATCGCTCAGATTTCGAACTGCGTCCAAGCGGCGTCCAAGTGACGTCCGAACCCAAGATCCATGGGTAGAAGCGTCTTCGAAGGAGTGCTGGATCCCTCGTGGTAGGCATGGGGGGATTGTTTCGGAGCGTTGTTGCCTCCTCCGTCCGCGAGCCACCACCGGGCCGGTCGCTCAGTTCAGAACAACTCGTGCGCCTTGCGATTCCAGAGACGATTTGACGTTCTGGAGAATCCTCTGGCGCTCGGACTGATCGATCAGTTCGCCATTGCTGTCGTCCCAAGCCACCATAGAAGCAACATATATCTCGAATCCGTCAGCCAACATCTCCCCAGCTATCGTCATCTTCCGCCCGTTCTCCCAATAGATGACGGCGCTACGGTTGGCGATACCAGCCCACGGACCCTTCTTTCCAAGCAGGACCCGTATCCACTTCGTTAGCATCGTGAGAAAACCCTCTATGTTAATCCCGGTGGCTGGCATCGGCGAATTACGCGGCGTTGAATTTTAGTTCCTCACGGATAATCCGTCGGAGGGCATCTTCGAAGCGTGGCGCTTTGCCATCCAGGTATTCCCGTAACGCCGCGTTGATGAGTGTCTGATATCCGGTGCCGCCGCCCGATGCCTCCGCCATCTGCAAGAACCGAGCCACGATGTCCTGATCGAGCCGGATGGTGATGCGGACCTTGCCTTCCGGCTCAGGTTCAGCCTGGACGACCTTGCCCCGTTTTCCTTTGCTGAAATCGTATCGGTCTTTCATCGTTCTGCCTCGTATTGCTCGCGCTCATGTGCTTCGGCGGGACGCGCCGAGATGATGCGGATGTTCTCGCCACGCTAAGTGTAGACGACCACGAGCAAGCGGCCTTTTGCGCCCATCCCAAGAGTCACAAATGCGGAGCGGATTCGTCATCCGTAATTGTGATGGCGTACGGGTTGTAGAAAACTGGAATCGCTTCAGGCATGCGGACGCCGTGCTTGCGGAAGTTGATCCCGGCTTTGCTCGCGTCATCCCACTCGAAGCCCACAGCTCAAGTGTACGTACCTTTTGTGCATACGTCAATCCTGGCGGTGCGGGGAGATGTGGGGGCATGTGGGGCGATTGCGGGAACGCGGGTGTCTTGCTCATCCAATGCCGAAGAGTCGATTCCGTCCACAACGTTCGCGCCTGAGTTCGTGGCGGCGTCGATTACCTTTCCGGCGAGCGATGGGTCCGGCACGCGCACTTCGATGGTGTTATTCGCAATGTACCGGCTGTTATAACTCTTCGTGACCGAGTAGTTCGCCGTCCGGAGATCGGCGTCATGCCCGAGCGCTCACGGGCGCGCTCCGCCGATCCGGCTGTCGTAACGACGGGGACGCGAACCCGCGATCGGCCTGCCTGCACCGATACTGTTGCTTCGCCCGATGCTTTCACGACGGTCGGCCGCGGCTGGTAGTCCTGCGCATCGCCTCAGCATACTCGAACGCGCCAGTTAGCTGCTTCTCACGGCGTCCACACTCCCACCACGCAGCAGGCGGCGCAGAGCGCGGACCAGGTCGCCGCAAGAGCGCCTGGTCTGCGATGCAGAAATGTCACCCAGACGAAATGGGCCGGCAAGAACGTCAGCAACGCCAGGAGCGCGACCGAACAGCAAGCCGATCCCATAACCGCCGCCAACGGAAGCGACACAACCACAAAGTATGAAGCCGCCTGCACGAGCCACGCCGCCGCAAACGCCGATCCCGCGAAGAGCGACAACCAACGGCAGACTGCCTCCTCCCGTGCGGCCTCGCCCACGGATCGTCGACTGAGGAACGCGCCAGCGATTCCCGCGCCGCCGGTCGCACTGCACGTTCGCAATCGATTCATCAACTCCAGCCGCCCGCAGTCCATCTCGCCGCGAAACTCTTCGACGCGCGAATCCAGGTATCCAGGTACCGGAAGCACCACAAGCTGAAGAGTCCGGCCAATAGTCCAAATGCCAGCGGGTAAATCGCGACCCCCAGGGACGCCGCCGTGGCAGCCATACACGTGGACCTCTCCCCGCCGCATCCCTGGAACGCGCCCGGAATCGAAATCACGGTACCGAAGATCCCGAGCCACGGTGCGATGCGCGCGAGGATCGCCAGCGTGTCGAGCCCTTCTCTCATCTCGGCCGCAACCTTACTGATGGACCGTTCGCACGCGCGGCCGGCGGCTCCGATGATCTGGGATTTCGGGGAGCAATCCACAATAGCTTTCGACGCCGCTCACCGGTCCCTTGTGCCTTACTTCTTCCAGCCCTCAGCCTTACGCGACCGCCCGTGAGTATATGAACAGCAGGATCAGAGCTCCCACCAGCGCCATGAACCAGCCCGCCGGATGGCCTTCCCGGTACATGCCCGTCAGCCGGCCGATCAGGCCGCCCAGCCACGCGCCGACCAAGCCCAGAACCATGGTCAGAATGAGGCCCATATGCTGCCCGCCGGGCATGATGGCGCGAGCCAGCAAACCGATGATCAGCCCGAAAATCGCGTGTCCGATCATGTGGAACATCTGTCGCTCTCCTTTCGCGGTGTGCTTTCCCGTTCTCTCAATGACGCTCCGCCGCGCGCCCGCCTACGCGGACTGAGCCGATTATAGCCGCCGTTCGCGTCCGCCGCGGTGTGCTACAGTTCTTTCTAAGATGGCATCCCGAAGCGTCAATAAAGTCATTCTGCTGGGCCATCTCGGCAAGGACGCCGAGACGAAGTTCACGCCGAGCGGCGTAGCCCGTTCCACGTTCAGTATCGCCACCAGCCGCCGCTGGAAAGACCAGCAATCCGGCGAGTGGAAGGAAGAAACCGACTGGCACAATATCGTGCTCTGGCGCGCCGAGAACCTCAGCAGTTATCTGCTGAAAGGCAAGCAGGTCTACGTCGAAGGGCGCCTGCAAACGCGTAGTTGGGAAGACAAGGACGGACAGAAGCGGTACTCCACGGAAGTGGTTGCCGATGATGTGATCCTCCTCGGCGGTCGCGGCGAAGGCGGCGGCGGAGGGCAGGGCGGCGGCGATTACGAACGCTCCAGCGACCGGCCGGTCTCGATGCCGCGTTCCGCGCAGCAGCGCCCGCAGCCGGCGGCCAGCGCCGCGCCGCCCGACGACTTCAGCCAGGGCGTCAACGACGACGACGTTCCTTTCTAAACGTTTGCACCCGCTCGTCCGGCGAAGCTAAATTCGAAGTATGAGCCGTCAGAAGCAGGCAGACTGGGCCGAAGCCAGGCGCCGCTGCCGAAAGAACTTGGCTCAATCGCGGCATCGGCACCAGGGAGGTGCGACGGGCTGCCTGGATACAGTTAAGTACAAGAAAGTTGTAGTATTGTGTTATGGCCCAGTCTCACCGCGAGGCGTCCCGGCGGCTCTTCGAGGTCGCCGAGCAGCAGCAGGGCTTCTTCACAACGAAGCAGGCTAAGGCGGCTGGATTTGCCGAAAACACCCATCCCTACCACGTCCAGGTTGGAAACTGGATCCGTGAGCATCGCGGGATCTATCGACTCGCTCTGTTTCCTGTTACTGATCGGCCCGATCTCGTCCTTTGGGCACTCTGGTCTCGGAACCGCGATGACGAGGTAGAAGGAGTCTACAGCCACCACACGGCGCTAAGTCTTTACGATCTGTCGGATCTGAATCCGGCAAAGCTCCACATGACCGTTCCGATGGATTTCCGGCGCAACAGCGAAATTCCCGGAATACTCGTCCTGCATTACGCCGATCTCTCCGAGAGCGACGTACAGTCCGCTCAGGGCTTCAAGTTCACTCGGCCTCTGCGCACGATTCTCGATCTGATTGAGGCGGGTACAGTAGAGCGACGTTTTATTCTCCAGGCGGTGACGCAAGCCCTGGACCGAGGCCTAATCACTCGCCAACAGATTTGCAACGCGTCAATGAGTGGACCTGCCCGCAAGATGGTAGACGAAGCACTGCGACGAGCCGCATAATGGCGTCTCTCCAAACGTATACGAGCGCCAGGGCCTTCCGAACGGCGCTGGAAGAACGCCTGAAGCGAACATCCATCACGGAGCAGACTGATCTCAACCGTCTCCGGCGACAGGTGTCATTTGACCGGATGCTGGCACGGCTGTTTCGTGAGGAATCACCGCCCTGGGTGTTGAAGGGCGGCTATGCGCTGGAGCTACGATTCAAGGATGCTCGATCGACGGTGGATATCGACCTTACGGTGCAGCGAGTCACGGCCATGGTCGGCGACCAGAACCAGATCATACGGGAGATGCTGCAGAGCGCAGCAGACGCGCCACTCGGCGACTGGTTCGAATTTATGGTCGGGCCGGCGTCGATGGACTTGACCGCCGCGCCGTATGGTGGCGCCCGTTATTCCGTCGAAGCGCGGATGGACGAACGGACCTTCGCCCGATTTCACGTGGACGCGGCCATTGGTGACGTGGTAATACGGCCTCTGGAAACCATCATGTGCACGGACTGGCTGGGATTTGCCGGTATCGAATCGTCGCGTGTCCTGATGATCGCTCGCGAACAGCAGTTCGCCGAGAAGATCCATGCCTACACGCTCCCGCGGAACGCGGTGAACAGCAGGGTGAAGGACTTGGTGGACATGGCTCTTCTGATCGGGTCAGGTGAGCTGGATCAGCGTCGCATTCTGGAAGCTCTGCTTCTGACCTTCGAGAGAAGAGGGACACACGATTTGGCCGGCTTGATTGCACCGCCAGCAGATTGGCAGATCCCGTTTAAAGCCCTGGCCGAGGAATGCGGTCTCGCAACAGATATCGCGGCGGTGTTTGCCGGGGTTCGGGAGTTCGTCGAAGAGGTGCTGGCACAGCGCACAGAAAAGTGAACGCGGTATGACCGAGAACGGCTCAGACTCTCTTCCATTCCAACCTCCAGAGCAGGAAAATATTCGTCTCCGCGAGGAGAATGCTCGCCTGCGGCGGCTTCTGGCGGTTCACAGCATTCCGATTCCGCAGCTTCCGGCAGAGAATCCACGTCCAACCAAAACCGTCGAGCCGTCGCCACGGGTGGACAAGGAGGAGCGCGCCAGACAAAGGATCGCGCTGTTTCGCAGCCTGTTTCGCGGGAGAGAAGATGTGTACGCTCGACGATGGGAGAATGCTGATGGCCGCCACGGATACATGCCGGCGGTCGTAAAAGACTGGAAGGCCATCAACAAAAGCCGTCCGGAGGATCGAAAGAAAGTCGACCAGAAGACCCGGAAGTTCCTTCCCCTCACCGACGCCATCATCGAGGATCATCTCTTGGGCAACGAAACCATCGGCGTGTACGCTCTCTTGCCAGATGAAACCTGCTGGTTTCTTGCGGCAGACTTCGACAAGACGACTTGGGAGTATGACTCCCTCGCTTTCCTCGAGACGTGCCAGGAATTGAACGTGCCGGCCGCCTTGGAACGTTCTCGTTCGGGAAAAGGCGGCCACATTTGGATCTTCTTTGAGCGTGCGCTGCCGGCGATCACCGCGCGCAAACTCGGATGTGTGCTGCTCACGCGGACCATGGAGCGCAGGCATCAGGTCGGACTGGATTCCTACGATCGCTTCTTCCCCAACCAGGACACGATGCCCAAGGGAGGCCTCGGGAACCTGATTGCACTGCCGTTACAGCGAGCGCCGGGCAAGCAGGACAACAGCGTATTCATTGACCACGACTTCCACCCGCACCCGGACCAGTGGCAGTTCCTTTCGACAATCCGACGAATGCCGGTCGACGCCGCGACGGAGATCGTCGCGGAAGCTCAGCGCAAAGGCGACCTGATCGGTGTCAGGATGAGCATCGCCGACGATGAGGAGGCACAAGACCCCTGGACTTTGCCCCCTTTCCCGCAAACGGAAGGAGCGGCCGATCGAAGGCCCGCTGCCAAAGACCGTTCAGATTGTCCGCGCGAATCTTGTTTACGTGGAGAGTAAGGACTTGCCGCCAGCTATGCTGAACCGGCTTCTCCGGCTGGCCGCCTTTCAGAACCCAGAGTTCTACAAGGCTCAGGCCATGCGGCTCTCGACGTACGACAAGCCGCGCGTGATCGCATGCGGCACAGAGTTTGCCCAGCATGTTGCGGTGCCGCGCGGATGTCTGACAGAGACCTTGGCTCTTCTCGAAGCGCACAAGATTCGGCCTGAAGTTCGGGACGAACGGAACGCGGGCACGGTGATCGAAGCGGAGTTCCAAGGGCGGCTTCGGCCGTTCCAGGAAGAAGCCGTCGCGAAGATCACCGCCCACGACGAAGGTATTCTCTGCGCTCCGACCGCGTTCGGAAAAACCGCTGTGGCGGCGTGGCTGATCGCCAGGCGCAAGGTTAACACTCTGGTGGTGGTTCACCGGCAGCAGTTGCTGGATCAGTGGCAGGAGCGCCTTGGGATGTTCTTGAACCTGCCCGCCAAATCAATCGGGCATATCGGCGGCGGCAAAGTCGACCGGACAGGCTGCGTAGACGTTGCCGTCATCCAAAGCCTGTACCGAAAGGACGAAGTGAAGGACTTTGTCGCTGATTATGGCCAGGTGATTGTCGACGAGTGCCACCACATATCCGCCTTCACGTTCGAACAGGTGATGAGGCAGGTGAAAGCCAAATATGTAGTCGGCTTGACCGCCACGCCGACGCGAAAAGACGGCCACCATCCGATTATTTACATGCAGTGCGGCCCGGTGCGGTTCAGCATGAGCGCCCGGACGATGACCGAAACGACGCCTTTCGAACACAAGGTGACTCCCCGGCATACGGAGTTCCGGATGGCGGCCGACCTCAACGATGTCACGATTCAGGATATCTACGCCGCGCTCGTGAATGATGTCCCGCGTAACGAGATGATCGCCAATGACATCGTGCGCGCTGTGGAATCCGGGCGTTGCCCGCTGCTCCTGACTGGCCGGACAGAGCATCTTCAGTATTTCGCCGCCAAACTCGCAGGCGTTGCCAAGCACGTCTTCGTCTTGAAGGGCGGTATGGGAAAAAAACAGCGCAGGGAGACAGCGGCAGCGTTGGCGGCAGTGCCGGAGAATGAATCGCGGGTGATTCTGGCGACGGGAAGCTACATCGGAGAAGGGTTTGACGACGCGCGTCTGGACACACTATTCCTGGCGATGCCAATCTCCTGGAAAGGCACGTTGCAACAGTATGTGGGCCGATTGCATCGGCTGCACGACAACAAGCGATTTGTGCAGGTTTACGATTACGTCGACAACTACGTCCTGATGCTGGCCAGGATGTACGAGCGCAGGCTGAAGGGCTACAGCACGATCGGATGCGTCGTCGAGCAAGCGACCTCAGTGCCCGATTCTCTGGCGCCTTTGAGCGGCAGCGTCGGGACCCAATAGAGAAATGGCATCAGTACAAAGCGAACAAAGGGAAAAGACGCTGACCAACCGCTTCGACTCCAGCAAAGCGCCCGCTCGACGAACCGTCCCCTTCTAACCGCCGCCTTCGCCGCCTCCTGTCTCTTTTTTCCCGGGGCTCAGCCCTTTTGGGGGGCGGCCCCGTCGTTTCCCCTCCTGTTGCTGCAACCGTTCGAGACTGGAGATTGCAGTGTTCAAATTCTCTAACTCCGCGCGAAGATGTGCGAGTACTTTCGCCAAGTCCATGAGCTTCCTGGACGCAGAATAATATTAAATACAAGGTAAATGAAATCGGACTTCGCTTAGTCCTGGATCAGGCACTTACTAAAAAACGGCGCCGCGAGTAACCCGTGCGGTAAAAAAGTCGCGACCTAGACAGCCGGCCGTGCCAGTAACGGATCTTCTGTAAGTTCCGAAGGGTCAGTGTAACTCTGAAGGGAATCCAAACTTTCGAGCACGCGCTCCAGGAGGCTATCGGTCTGAGAGACGGTCGACTTCAACACGTCGATGGATCGCGCCTGGGTGGTGAGCCGTTCGTCCAGATTGGACATGGTCTTCGCCAGCAACTGCTCCATCGCGGAGACAATCTGCGTGGTGGAAGGCACGTCGGCGAGCTTTGCCGCATGTTCGTCCAGGCGCGCTTCTATGGCTGTGAAGCGTTCCGCCGCCGCTGTTTCCTGTGCCGTCAGGCGGGTTTCCATTCCCGCCAGAGCCTTCTTGACTCCCTCGGCCGCCGAGGGATCGATGCCCGCCGGCTCCCGCTCGCGGCGGGAAGTGGTGAGTGCGCCCGCGGCGATTCCCGCCAGGAAAATGGCAACGCGGGGAATGGAATTGACAAGGCGTGACATCCGTGACTCCCTTATAACGCTTTTCCGGAACTGCTTGCAAGTACTAAGCTTAGTTCGTATGGTACTAGGTACGTACCGCAATTGCACGACTCAAGTCATCCTGTCATTCTGAGTAAGCAGAATCCCTTCGGATAGGAGACGTCTGGTTGAGCCGGGCAACGGAACTCAGCCAATTCCCGATGAGCCAGCTCGCTCAGCCGGTATTGGTTGAGTGCGACATGCAGGGGCGCGTCTTATGGATGAGCGATGCGGCCAAAGCACGGTTGGGAGAAGCGGAGAACTTGGCCCGCGCTGTGCTCGCCCATTCGGCGCCGGCGTCTAGCCCTGCGTTCTCGCGTCTCGCCCGGGTTCTGCAGATCAAAAATTCCGTTATCGTGAGCATTCAGCCGGTCCCACAGGACGTCCCCTCGCGATCCGGCGGGCTGCATGAGCTCGAGCACGGCTTACTGCTCCACTACTTTCATCTGCAAAAGGTGGAACGGTCGCTTTCCTCCCGGACCCGTTCGCGCCCCCGCCGCTCCGGCGCGCGTACCGTACGCCAGTTGGAAATGGAGCGGCGCCGGTTGGGACGCGAGCTGCATACCGGGGTGGGCCAGTTGCTGGCAGCCATCCGCCTCCAACTCGAAGTCGTGGCACAGCAGCTTCCACAGGCTCCCGCCGGCGTTGAACAGGCGCTCGACCGTATCTCCAGACTCGCGTCCGACGCCCTGGACCAGGTGCGCAACATTTCGCGCCGCCTGCACCCGCCGGAATGGCAGCGCCTTGGCATTGATGAAGCTCTCAGCCAGTTGTGGGATATTAGCGGCATTCCGCAGCGTTTCGACGCCCACCTGCGGATTGAATCGCCCGCGCAGGAGCCGGATCTCGAAGTGAAAGTGCTGTTGTATCGCGCTGCGCAGGAAGGCATTTCCAACTTCGTACGCCACGCCGCGGCCACCCGCATTGAAATGACGCTCGAAAGCGGACCGGCTATGCTTCGCCTCACCATCCGCGATAACGGCGCGGGCTTCGATCCCGCGGCTCTAAGCGCGGCTCGCGCCAGCGTCGCGGCGGGTCTCGGCCTGCGCTCCATTCGGGAACAGGCGGAGAGCGTCGGCGGAAAATTAGAGATTGAAAGCGGCCCCGCAGGCACTACACTGAGAGTTTCAACGCCGTACTCCGCGTCTGGCGGATAGCCCAAGGAGATTGCATGCAGGAAGTAATCACAACCACCGTCGTACTGGCCGATGACCACGCCATCGTTCGCGAAGGCATCGCAGCCCTTTGCGCCACCAACGGCATGCGCATCCTCGGTCAAGCCTCCGAAGGCCCGGCCGCTCTGGAGATGATCAACCAGCTCCAACCGGATTTCGCTATTCTCGACCTGCACATGCCGGTCATGACGGGGATTGAGGTAATTCGCCGCTTGCGATCCAGCGGCTTTCAGGGAAAACTGCTCATCCTCTCCATCAGCCGCGAAGAAAACACCGTCATGGAAGCATTACGCGCCGGAGCCGACGCTTATCTGCTGAAAGACGGTCCCGCGCGGCACCTGCTGGACGCCGTAAGCTTCGTGCGCGATGGCGGGGTCTACGTTTCCCCGCTACTGCGCGGCGCCGGACTCTTCACGCGCGCCGAACGGCGCGTTCCGGAAGATCCGTTGGCGTCCTTAAGCCCGCGCGAGATGGAGGTGTTCTCTTACCTTGTGAACGGCTTGCGCGCCAAGGATATCGCGGAACTCCTCGACATCAGTCCCAAAACCGTGGACACTTACCGCGCCAGTCTGATGCGCAAGCTCAATGTTCACGATTTGGTGGGCCTTGTGAAGTTCGCGATCGAGAGGAATCTTACGAGCACTTCCGTTCAGCGATAAACTCGCTGATGTACACCGGGCGGGCGGCAGCCAGGCGCGCATACTCTTCCAGGGTTTCAATCAGGGCGTCGACAGTTTCCCTGCGTCTGTACAGACGCGCAAGGGCGTCTCTACGCATACCATTCGCATTCAGGCGATCGAGGCGTTCATGAGAATCGGGGGTGGGTAGCGTGATCGGGCTCATCGGAGTTTTCCTATATTTCCAGAGTGTAGTGTCAGAATTTCCCGTACCAGAGTAAGCATAATTACAAATCCTGTGGTCGTCAAGAATAATCCGAGTCTACTTAAGAAATATCTGTGCAAGGGCGCACGTACTATCTTTAGGTAGAGAGGTAATAGGGTTAATTCCCGATGGCTTAGTACCACAGGAGTGTGCAATTACACAACAAGCATGCAATCGCCATAAGAATAGAAGCGATATCCGGCTTCGACCGCGTGCGCGTACGCCCGCATCGCCAGTTCTCTGCCCACGAATGCGCACACCAGCATCACCAGGCTGGTCTTCGGGAGATGGAAGTTGGTGAGCATCGCTCCCACGCGGCGAAACTCGAAGCCGGGCTGAATGAAGATCTCGGTTTCGCCTTGCGGCGTCCCGGACCTCTCGGCGCTCTCGATGCTGCGGACGCTAGTGGTTCCCACGGCGATCACTCGGTGCGCGGCGCGGATCTGGGCAACACTGGAGTCACCGATGTGAAACCACTCCGGGTGCAGTTTGCCCGCGGCGATCTGCTCCTCGTGGAGCGGCTGAAACGTGCCAAGTCCAACGTGTAGAGTAACGTACGCGATCTCCGCGCCTGCTTCCCGGCACCCCTCCAACACTTTCGGAGTGAAGTGCAGGCCGGCGGTGGGTGCGGCCACGCTGCCGCGCTCGCGCGCAAACACCGTTTGATAGCGCTCCCGGTCCGACGGCGCATCGTCGCGCTTGATGTAAGGCGGCAGAGGAATATGCCCGATGCCTTCGAACCTGTCGAACAGGTCGCCCTCGGCATCGAAGCGGATCTGCCGCTCGCCGTACTCGCCACGCGCTACGATTTCACCGGTGAGTTCGCCCGGAAACCGCACTCGCTCCCCGACCCGCATTTTTCGCCCGGGCCGCACCAGCGCTTCCCACGTTTTTCCGTCAGCGCTTACGGGGCGAAGGAGCAGCACCTCCACCTGACCGCTCAAATGCTCCTGGCGCTTGGGGTTGCCCTTGCCGACAGCGAGCGAATGCACCCCTTCCCTGTGTCCGAACAGGCCCGCCGGGAACACGCGCGAATCGTTCAAGACCAGGCAGTCGCCGGGACCGAGGAACAGCGGCAATTCGCGGAACGTGCGGTCCTCCCAGCGGTTCTCGTTGCGATAGACCACCAGCATCCGCGAAGCCGCGCGGTCCGCCAGCGGCTCCTGGGCAATCAATTCCTCGGGAAGATGATAGTCGAACTGGGCGAGATCCAACTTTCACTGTAGCGGAAAGAGCAGGCCCTGCTCTTCTTCCTGCCAGTGCTCGGGGCGGTACTCCACCACTCCGGCCGCGAGTCCGTAGCGGTCGCGCACGCGCCGCACGCGCTCGCTCAACATATCCTTATAGGCCCGGCCCAGGTACGCGCTCTTGCCGTAGGTCTCGCGGTAGTGCGGCGCCAGGTCGGGGAACTCTTCGTCCAGGAACGGCAGAAAAACTTTTTGCGCGCAGGGCATCAGGAAGAGCGGACCGCCGCCAAAGCCCTGCGCTCCCGCATCTTTGGCCGCTTTGGCGAGACGGTCCAGGTGCTTTTCACCGTCCGTGATTCCGGGCATGATCGGGTTGGGAAAGACACTCACCGAAATTCCCGCTTCGCTCAAGCGCTGCACGGCGGAAAGCCGCAGATCGGGCCGCGGCGCCCGGGGCTCCATCAATCGCGCGAGCCCGCTATTCAGCGTGGTGATCGTGATGTGAACCGTCAATACATTGGTGCGTGCGATCTCCTTGAGCAGATCGATATCGCGCACGATCAAGTCGCTTTTCGTGGTGATGCCGAGGAATCGGCCGTGATCCTTAGCGAACACTTGCAGGATGGAGCGAGTGCGGCCGAACCGGCGCTCGGCCGGTTGATACGGGTCCGTGGCGGTTCCGAGTGCGATGCGGTCCGCGCGATCCAGCTTTCGCAATTCCTGGCGCAGTAAGTGCGCCGCGGCCGCCTTGGCGTAGATCTTGTCCTCGAATTCAGTGACCGCCATCTCCATGAATTCGTGAGTGTACCGGGCATAGCAATACTTGCAGCCGAATTCGCAGCCGCGGTAGGGATTGATGGTCCACTGGAACGGCATCGTGGGCTTGGTGCGATTCAAGATGCTCCGCGACGGGATCTCGAAATACTGCACCTGGCGTTTGGCCTCCAGCACCTCGCTCTGTGCCGCTAGCCGGGCAATTCCCACCAGTTCACTCATAGCGGTCGCTCCTTAAGGTATTTTCGCCTTTTGTTCGCCATATTGCAAGTGGCTTCCCTCGCGCATTTGTAGAAATTCACGACATTTACAAAGTGGCAAAATGCCTCCACAATAGCCGGGAACCGCCGTGTTCACCCGATAAACCATGGGACGCCGATTCCCGTTCTTCTTCATTCTGGCCGCGAGCCTGTCCGCGCAGACCCTTCACACCGTCACCGCCAATCTCACCGTCCTGGCTCGATCCGCTGCCCGAAAACCGCAGCCTTCCACCGCTCCACGACCGGCACGCACGGAAGGCAAACCGCGCCGCGCCGCGCCTGCCTCTATCCCGGGCCATGGCAGCACGCAGACCGGCAATGGAGCCGCGACCCTTGCTGGCTTCGGCGCGCTGCTCGACGAGTATGCATCCAATCCGCCCGACTGCGGGGGCGCGGTCGGGCCGTCCGACGTTGTCACGATGCTCAACACGCAAGTGCTGATTCAATCGCGCGCGGGCGATCCGCGGCCCGCGTTCCCTATGCCGCTGAGCCAGTTCTGGAGTCCGCTCGGCGCCTTTACGAAAGTCTTCGATCCACGCGTGCTCTACGACGCTACGGCAGGCCGCTGGCTCGCGTCCGCGGCGGCCAACCCGACCTCAGCCGAATCCGCGCTGCTGATTGCCGTCTCGCGGACGTCCGACCCCGCGGGAGATTGGACCATGTCGCTGGTTCCGGTCGGCAACTCCGGAGTCTGGGCAGACTACCCGCAACTCGGCTTCAACGCGACATGGGTCGTGGTCACCGCCAACCTGCTCGAATTGCCGCCCAACGGCCGCTACTCGGCGAGCGCCGTTTACGCCTTCGATCGCGCGGCGCTGTACGCCGGCACGCCGTCGTTCACAACCTTCCAGCAGGATGAGGGCGCGCTGGTTCCTGCCACCGATCTCGACGGCAGCTATCCCGGCACGCTCTACTTCGCGCGCGCATCGACCAGCGGCGAAACCGGCGAAGTCCTCATAGCGGCACTGCGGGGTTCCAGAGCGGCGCCGGAGTTTCAATCGGCGGCCGCTTCGGTTCCGTTGGGCGAGGGCTGGGCCGATGCTGCACCGGCCGGAGACGACTTCGCTCCGCAGCGCGGCACCTACTTCAAGATCGACGCAGGCGATTCGCGGCTCCAGAACTGCGTCGTGCGGAACGCAGCCCTGTGGTGTGCTCAAACGGTGTTTCTGCCGGCGGCGAAACCGAACCGTTCCGCCGTGCAGTGGTTTCAGATCGACCCCGCAGCCGCATCGCTTCAGCAATCCGGCCGTATCGACGACGCACAGGCGGCGGAGTTCTACGCATTCCCATCGATCGCGGTCAACCGTTTCAACGATGTGGTGGTCGGCTTCGCCAGATTTTCCGGCGGCGCGTATCCATCAGCGGGATTTGCGTACAGGCTGGCGACGGATTCCAATGGCACGATGCGGCCGGTCCAGACACTCAAGGCGGGAGAAGCGGCCTACGTAGCGCCCGGCGCGGATGAAGGCGCCAATCGCTGGGGTGATTTCACCGTTACCGTCGTCGACCCGGCCGGCGACCTGGGTTTCTGGACGATTCAGCAATATGCGGCTGTCCCCACCAACCACTATCTCGGCCGGTGGGGCACCTGGTGGAGCAGGATTACGCTCGAACCGTCTGCGCCTGCTGCTGCGCCAACTGTCCGATGAAGGGCAGCACAATCGTCTTACCCTGATACGCCGACAACATCATATACAGCCACACACCCAGGCAGAACAAGCCAAATAGCGGCCACAGAATCGCGCCCAGGAAGAAGCCGACGATGTGCATCATCATGCCCATGACGATGCTGAACACGATCCAACAGACGATAAATGCCAGGTGCAGAAAGATCGATTGAAACGCGTGGAAGCGGACCACGCGATCCCGGCTGTATGGCTCCAGCACCAGAAACAGGATTCCTGTAATCAGGCCAAGCACGTAACAAAGCGCCGAAGCGACGTTCTGCGCCATTCCAACGTTCGCCGGGGGCGGAACGGCATTCATCATCGGGGGCGGCGGCGGTGGACTGCCTACCGGTGGAACCCCGCTCGCGGCCGCTCCACCTGCCGGACCAGCCGGCGCGCCGACCGGCGCACCACACTTCGCACAAAACCGTCCTTCTGTTTGAGCACCGCAATTCGCGCAAAACGGCATGATGCCTCCTCTCGCCATGGTAGGGAAGCCGCAAGCCTCCGGAAAGCCCCGCTGCATTTTACATGTGCGAACGCTTACAATTCCGGGCTGTCGCCCACCGGAGAGTAACACTCTCGGAACTTGTGGGGGGTCGGATTAATCCTAGGGTCGGCTTGCCCGTAAAGTTGACCTCTAATGTCCGGGCTGGCCGAGAAATATCAATGGAACAATCGCGCCGATGACCGCGCAAATCCATAGCGCCGCGTTCCACCCTGAACCGAGAAACGAAATCAGCAGTCCGGCCAGACCGCCAATGCCGGCGCCCACCACTGCAACCATCACGCGCTTCGCCATATTCCTAAGGTAACGCGTGACAATATGGATATGCGCGCTCAAGTTCTGCCGCAGCCCGCGCCCATCGAAACCTACCCTCTTCATTTCGCCGACGTCCCTACTCCTGAGCCTGGCCCCGGCGAGGTTCTGGTCAAAGTAAATGCCTGCGCGGTTTGCCGCACGGACCTTCACGTTTGCGAAGGCGAACTCGCGCCGCGCAAGCAGCCCGTCATACCGGGTCATCAGATCGCCGGCGTTGTCGAAGCTGCCGGTCCCGGCGCCACGCGATTCCAAACCGGCGACCGCGTCGGCGTCGCTTGGCTCCATCGCACCTGCGGTGTTTGCGAGTTCTGCCGCAGTTCCCGCGAGAATCTTTGCGTCAGCCCGGACTTCACAGGCTGGACGGTGGACGGCGGCTACGCCGAGTTCGTCCGCGCTCCCGAGGCGTTCGTGTACGCCCTCCCAGCCGGGTTCCCGGATTTACACGTAGCTCCGTTGCTCTGCGCAGGCATCATCGGCTACCGCACGCTACGGCTTTCGAATGTGCCGCGCGGCGGATCGCTCGTGATTTACGGCTTCGGCGCCGCTGCGCACGTCGCCATACAGGTCGCGCGGCATTGGGGCATTCGCGTCTATGCGGCGACGCGCGATGAACGGCATCGCCGCCTCGCACTGGATCTCGGCGCCGTGTGGGCCGGCGGCTCCGAAGACGTGCCGCCCGAGCCGGTGGATGGGGCCATGATCTTTGCTCCCGCGGGCAACCTTGTCATTCCGGCGCTGCGTGCGCTCAAGCGAGGGGGCACTGTCGCATGCGGAGGCATCCACATGAGTCCGATTCCCCCCATCGATTACGATCTCCTGTATTGGGAGCGCACTATCCGCAGCGTTGCCAACAATACCCGTCAGGACGGAGAAGAGTTCTTACGCATTGCCGCGGAGATTCCGATTCATACTGAGATTCAAGAGTTCGCGCTTAAGGATGCCGGCGCCGCGCTGAACGCTCTGAAGAACGATGCCATTCGAGGAGCCGCGGTGCTTCGCCTCTGACGGTTACTTATCGCGGCCGATGATGTAGACCTTATCCTTCGGGTCCACCAGCTTCAATCGCTCGCGGATCTCGATTTCCTGCTGAGCGGGATCTTCGCTCAGACGGCGGATATGGTCCTTCTTCCGTTCGATCTCATCGTGAAGCAGTTGATTCTTTTTTTCGAGCTCCTGAATCTGATGCTGCTTCTCGAGGACGGAGGGCACTCCTTGAGGTCCGCGTAACGTAACAAACGCATACACTGCGACCACTAAGAGGGTTGCGACATAAGCGAATCGATAGAACGGCGGTTTCATGCTGCTAAGGGCCTGGAAGATAATGGTAACATCGCTTGACAAATTCGCTTCTCAGTTTTTTTCAATGAACGAAGACATTGTTATTCTTTGTACCTGCTCCTCGTCTGAGGAAGCTGTAAGGCTCGCCCGCCTGCTCGTGGAGCAGCGTCTCGCGGCTTGCGTGAATGCCATTCCGCAGGTCCGCAGCACCTACCGGTGGCAGGGCGCGGTGGAGACGGCCGACGAAGTCCTTCTCCTCATCAAAACCGCGCGCGCCCTCTTCGATTCCGTGGAGCAGGCGCTGCGCGGCGCGCATTCCTACGAAGTGCCCGAGATCATCGCGCTCCCCATCGCCGCCGGATCGGCGCCGTACCTGGCATGGCTGCGCGCGAATATTCATCCGGGAGCCGCGGAGTGATGCTCGCCGGGGGACTCGCGCTGATTTTCGATATGGATGGCGTTCTCATCGATTCCAACCCGCTGCACCGCGATGCGTGGACTGCGTTCAACCGCCGCTACGGTCTGGAAACCACGGAAGCGATGCATGAGCAGATGTACGGCAAGCGCAACGACGAGATCGTCCGAGCCTTCTACGGCGAAGATCTGGACCCGGCCGAGGTGCTCGAGCGCGGCTACGCCAAGGAGAGACTCTACCGGGAAATGGCGGCTCCGCGCGTCGAGCGCATGCTGGTGCCCGGCATCAGGCAGTTTCTCGAACGTTTTCAGAATTTCCCGATGGCAGTGGCCAGCAACGCGGAACCGCTCAACGTCAATCTTCTGCTGGATGCCGCGGGGCTGCGGCGGTACTTCCGGGCAGTGGTCGATGGGCACCAGGTTGCGAACCCAAAACCCTTTCCCGACGTATACTTGCGGGCTGCCGAACTGCTCGGAATCACGCCTGCCGATTGCATCGTATTTGAGGACTCGTACTCCGGGGTAGAGGCGGCGCGGAGGGCCGGTATGCGGGTTATTGGTATTAGTACGACTCATGTTAACTTGCGGGATACGGATCGGAACGTCGATAATTTCCAGAACGGGGATTTAATGGAATGGCTGGCAGCCCAATCTCGGGCGCGCTGAGGCCCGCACTCTTGGGGGTCCTTTGCGCGATAACGGCTCAGCTCTTAGTGGCGGCTGATAAGCCGCCAAAGCTGTCCCTGCAGGATGTCACTGCCCGTTCCGGTCCTGCATTCACGCCGGTGCACCTGGGAGAAAAGGTGCGGATTACCGGAGTGGTGAATGACACCGCGTATCATTTTCCTCCTTATACCGTAATCGCCATCGAAGACCGCACCGGAGCGGCCGTGCTGAGCGTCCCCGTCGAGGATACCCGCCTCGACACCTTCCAGGCGGGAGAAGAGATCGAAGCGGCCGGTACGGTGGAATCTGTCGCGGGCATGATTGTGGTCCACCCCGATGTGCTGACGGTGCTTGCCCGCAAGATGCCGCCTCTGGCGATCAATCTTTCTCTCCCCGCCGCTGAGGACCCGCGATACCTTGGGCGCCGGGTGCACGTTCGCGGCACGCTGGGTCAGGTAGCGGACACTGTAGCGGGAACGCAGCTCTTTCTCGACCACGGCTTCAAAATCTTCATACCGCGCCAGCAGGACCAGACTCCGCCGAATTTCGCCACCTACGCGAGCGGCGATTCCATCGACGTTACGGGCGTCGAGTTCCTGTACACTACCAGCAAGCCGTATAACCGCGGCTTTGAGCTGCTGGCACACCCCGAAGCGCTCAGTCACCAAGATCGCTCCTGGTCCGTTCCGCCCATTGCGATCCCCATCACAGCCGCGCTGGTTCTACTGATTACCTTGTTTCTGTGGACGCGCGAGCGGCGGATGAAGGCGCAGAGGGAACGGCTGCGAAAGACGTATCAATTGGGCGAAGCCATTCTCAGCTCCGGCTCGAGCGTGGAGATTGTGAAACACATCTCGGATGCGCTTCCCAGAATCCTCGGCGTCAGCCGGGTTCACCTCTTCGTCCATAACCGGGGCGGCCGCACGCTTGACGAAATCCTCGTGGATCCGGGCGACCCCGTGTCGATACCGCTCAGCGCGCCGCCCGCCGGAACCCGTGCCGGCGCCGCTGCCTGTTACCACTACCGCACTTTGCTGGTGATCCCCGATATTGATCGCAGCCCGTTTCCGATCGCGGGAAAGGACGGGGAGCACACGCCGCACTCCCTGCTTTTTGTTCCCATGATGGCGCAGGGCGAAGTGATCGGCGTCCTCGAGCTCGATCAGAACGACCGTCCGCGCGATTTCAACTCCGATGAGCAAACCCTGGCGCAGCATCTCGGCAATCAGATCGCGGTCGCCATACGGCTGCTGGATCAACGCAACGTACAGGAACAGCTTTTCCGCACGGAAAAGCTCGCGGCAGTGGGACGGCTGATCTCGGGAGTGGTCAATGAGCTCCAATCGCCGCTTTCGTCTATCTCCGGGTTGGCGCGGCGCGCGCTGGAAAAATCCGCGGCAGGGGACAATGAGCGCGAGCTGGGGGCGATTGCCGCGGAGGCGCAAAAGGCCGCCGGGATGGTCACGCGTCTGGTGAGTTTCGCCGCCGCGGAGCAGGTGGAGGCTCGACCGGTTTCGGTCGGCGCGCTGCTCAAGAATCTGATTGAATTCCGCGAAGGAGACTGGAAAGCATCCGGCATTCGTGTGCGCGATCTCATCTCGACGGAGCCTCTCTTCGTGCTGGGCGCGCAAGGTCAGTTGGAGCAGGTGTTCCTGAATCTGCTGGTGCACGCGGAGCAGTCCCTGGCCGAAGCGCCGCATAAGAGCATCACGGTCCGCACCAGCGTACTGGCTAAGCGGCTGCTTGTCGAAATCGCCTTCAGTGCACCGCGTGTCTCGGCAAAGCCGGAGGAAACAGCCGGCGTTCTGGGAGTCACACGCAGCGTGATCGCCGGGCACGGAGGCGAAGTCCGGCTCATCGAAAAGCCGGATGCGGAACCGCGATTCGAAGTCGAGCTGCCGGTGACGACCGCCAAAGAGCGGATGTCGACAGCGACGCCGGCCGCGCCTGTCACTGCCGGCGGCACGCTCGCGACGGCAGCGGCTCATGGCGGCGAAGGCCGGCGGATGACGGGACTGGTGATCGAGCCCGACGAAGCAACGCAACGCCGCCTCACCGGGCTGCTTTCGGCGCGAGGATACCGCGTGGTGCCGGTGGTCAATGCCGATGCCGCCCTGGAGCTCGTGCATCGCATGCGCTTCGACGCGGCGTTCTGTTCCGTGCACGCGCCGGGCCTCAACTGGGTGGAACTTTCGGAGCGAATGCACCCACGGGTCGGAGGCTTCATTCTCCTGAGTGACGGCTATGACGCCGAACTGGCCGCCGATTTCGAAAGCACCGCCCGCTTCGTGCTGCCGAAACCGGTGCAGGAGCCTGAATTGGATCGGGTGCTCAGAGCGTTGGAGAGAGCCGCTTCACCGAAGGTCATCCCCTTCGCCAAAGACGGCGTCGCGTAGCCGCAACCGCGAGCACTCGTTTGACATCGATCCCGTTGGTCTGGTGAGAGGGTGAAGAGCCGCGATTGTCAGGGGCGCATTTAAACGCACTCGCATCCCCGGCACAGGTTAACGCTTCCGTATGGGATTGTGAAAAATCCGGCTGTTGTTCTTGTCGTGCTCCATTCGCTTTTCGATACACCTTTTACCGCTTCCTAACGGGGCTGTGAAAAAATCCGGCTACTGTTCTCGTCGAGCTCCATTCGCTTTTCGATACACCTTTTACCGCTTCCTAACGGTCGCGGCTCCGTTAGCAGAATCAACTACATACGGAGCCGTGACCGTGAGGGAGCGGTAAAAGGTGCCGGGGATTTTGGGTGCGTTTAATGCG
>Ga0134128_10000166_pt1 | contig 94465 bp, 82 predicted proteins | sample KB31754_FD_96462 | JGI IMG/M metagenome (GOLD analysis project Ga0134128, IMG submission 96462) | Terrestrial soil microbial communities with excess Nitrogen fertilizer from Kellogg Biological Station, Michigan, USA - KB3-175-4 | ecosystem: Environmental > Terrestrial > Soil > Unclassified ... | reverse complement strand
CGCCCTGACAATTGCTCTGGCGATTCTCCGCGACCTCCTTTCCTCTCCGAATTCGTAAATCAGATTTGCGAGGTCCTCTTCGCTTGCCTGATTTACCACTTGTTCGGCAGTTACTCCGCTGCGCGTGTCCATCCGCATATCGAGCGGCGCTTCTGCCTGAAAACTGAATCCTCGTTCCGCTGTATCCAACTGCAGCGAGCTGACCCCAAAGTCCGCCAGGATACCGTCGATGCTCTGTGGTTCCGCCCAGCTCGCCGCATCCGAGAAAGCCACTGCGTGGATGGTGATGCGGGGCATCTGGTCTTTCAGTTCCGCCCGCAACTCATCGAACCTCGCTCGTGCGCTTTCCACGGCCTCCATATCGCGGTCGAATGCGATCAGATGGCCTTTCGGACCCAGCAGGCGGGCAATCGCTGTGCTATGCCCACCCAGGCCGAGCGTCGCATCCATATAGGTGCCGCCCGGCAGGATTCGTAAATACTCAATTGCTTCTTCTAAAAGAACCGGCACATGTCGTTTCCCCCGACTGTGCGCCCCCTGGGGGGCCTCATCCTTCATCGCTACAACCCGTAATTCGCCAGTACATCCGCATCCGCATCCGTCAGCGGATTCGCTTCCAGGTTCTGGCGGAACGCATCCAGGTTGGTGACTTCCAGATACGTCAGCTTCCCGAACACCCCGACATCCCCGATCAGCTTTGCCGTCTCCCGCAAAATCTGCGGCAACAGCACCCGGCCCTGCGTGTCCACCTCCGCCACCTGGCCGTAATAGCTAACCAGGTTCAGCAGCTTTTTCTTCGCCGGGTTGGAGTTGGGCATCTGCATCAATTTCTGTTCGAACTTCTCCCACTCCTCGATCGGGTGGACTTCCGCCGTATTTCCGTCCCGGCTGGTGATGTAGAACCTGTTTCCGTACTTCTCTTCAATGTGACGCTTAAATTCCGCAGGCAGCTTCAGCCGTCCCTTTTCATCGACCCGGGTTGGATGGTTGCCGCGAAACATGCCTTATTCCTCTGCTGTGGCTGGGGCGCCGTTGCTGAATCCTTCTCTCGGCCTCTAAAATCTGCCAGAGTCGCATTAGTTCTTCCCCAACTCGCCACTTTAGACCACTTTCGTCCACAACTCTATCGCAAACCATTGATTTGTCCAACAAAAAATTACGTGAATTGAAAAATTCTTTTCCACCGGCAAAGGAAAACTCTGGCGCTTGGGGCGGACGTGGGTTGCAGCCCAGCCGATGGTGTTGTCTGTTGTGATTCCAGGATGCAGTTGTCGCTGGACGAAGCAGTGTTTTTCAAGCGTGGAGACAATTCAATCTGTCCTCCCGCGTGTGAAGCAGCCCGCCTTCCCGGCCTGCGGAATTGAGAGCCTGCCCTGAGCGAGCCAACAGGCGAGTCGAACGGAACCTGCTTCCCGCACGCCAATGTCGGTGCAAACTGCATCCCAAAAACCCGTCGCAGCCACAAGAGAAGCGCGCGACTATACTTGGAACAGATCGGGGTTTTAAGTTGTATCTCTCCGATGGGACATCAAAAGCTGCTGTACATGTCCGACTCGTTGGTGCGGGGTCCAGGCAAGGCGCACAGCGAGCTAAGCCTCAAAAAACCATGAGTCATATCCTCGACACAATCCATTCCCCAAGCGATGTAAAGCAATTGAGCCTTCCCCAGTTGGAACAGCTCGCCCAGGAGATCCGCGAGCGCATGATTTCCGTGCTGGCGAAGACGGGCGGTCATCTTGGTCCGAACCTCGGGGTCGTGGAATTGACCTTGGCGCTGCACGTCGTCTTCGACACCCCGAAGGATCACTTTGTTTTTGACGTCAGCCACCAGGCCTATATCCACAAATTGCTGACCGGCCGCCGCGAGCAGTTCGAAACCATGCGCCAGCCACAGGGCCTGAACGGCTTTATGCTGCGCACGGAAAGCGAGCATGATGTCTACGGCGCGGGCCACGCCGGTACCGCCCTCTCCGCCGCTCTCGGCATGGCAGTGGCGCGGGACATCAATGGCGGCGAGGAACACGTGATTGCGCTGGCCGGAGACGCCGCGTTCACCAACGGAATCTCCTACGAGGCGCTGAATAATGTCGCCGGACAAACCAGGCGCCTGATCATTGTGCTGAATGACAATGAGTGGTCGATCGATCGCAATGTCGGCGCGATCTCTTCCTATCTGCACCGTATCGTCACCAATGAGCGCTATGCCTACCTGCACGACCGCGCGACCCGTCTCATCGAAAAATTCGGCGGCAAAATCGCCGGCCACGCCGTGCGCCGGGCAGAAGAAGCCGCCAAGGGCCTGCTGCTGCCGTCGCTGATCTTTGAGGAGTTTGGCCTCACGTACTATGGCCCGATCGATGGGCACAATCTCGGCTTGCTGATTGAAACCTTTCGCTTTCTCAAAGCGCAGAATCGTCCCGTGATCCTGCACGCGCTGACGCAGAAGGGCCGTGGATTCCAACCCGCGCTCGACAAGCAGAAGAAGTTTCACGGCCTTGGACCATACGATCCATTGACCGGCGAGACCAAGCCTGCCGGACAGAAGACCTACTCCGAAGCCTTCGCGGAAACCATGGTCAAGCTGGCCGATAAGAATGAGAAAGTAGTCGCGATCACCGCGGCCATGCCGAACGGTACCGCGCTCGACCACTTCCGGCCGCATCATCCCAAGCGCTACTTTGACGTCGGCATAGCGGAAGAACACGCCGTCATCTTCGCCGCAGGCATGGCAACGAAAGGCCTGCGTCCCTTCTGCGCCATCTATTCCACATTTTTGCAGCGCGCCTACGATCCAATCATTCACGATGTCTGTTTGCAAAATCTGCCGGTGGTCTTCTGCATGGATCGCGCTGGGCTTTCTGGCGATGACGGTCCGACGCATCACGGCCTCTTCGACATCAGCTATCTGCGCGGCGTGCCGAACATTGTCGTCATGGCGCCCAAGGATGAAGATGAGCTGGCTGATATGCTGCACACTTCAATGGAGCACGATGGCCCTTCTGCAATCCGTTATCCGCGCGGAGCCGGACCGGGCAAGCAGTTGAAGGAACAGCCGGTAACATTGCCCATTGGCAAAGCCGAGATTCTTCGACACGGAAACGATATCGCCGTGTGGGGGCTGGGCGCGATGGTTCCGATGGCCACCGCCTTCGCCGATCAACTGGAACGGGAAGGCTACTCCGCCGCATTAATCAACGCGCGCTTCGCCAAGCCGCTCGATACCGAATTGCTGGAAGAATATGGCCGCCTCGCCGGACTGATCGTGACCTTTGAAGATCACGTGCTGATGGGCGGTTTCGGAAGCGCGGTGCTGGAGCATCTCAGCACGCGCAACCTGGATGTTCCGGTGGTCCGCATCGGCTGGCCGGACACCTTCATCGAGCATGGAAAAGTCGATCAACTGCGCGCGAAATACGGCCTGACCGTTGAGGCCGCAATGGACCAATCGCGGCCATTTCTGAAGTCCCTGCCGCGACAGCGCTTCGCCGTGACGGGATAAATTCATCCTCTTGGAGCATTCCAGCCTTACACACTTCCCTTTACATCCGTCCCGCTCGGAGACAATGCTGGCTGCGCTTCGCTTGCCCATTTGGCGAATCTGCTTGCCATGCATGACAATATCGGCATGGTTTCTAAACTTGTGCTGCGGCATGCCCGGTGGAGCGTGCTGCTATTGGCAGCGGGATTTTTCTGCACCGTTTCTTCTTCGTTCGGCCAAAAAACCGACGTCAACGTCAACCTTTATGGAGCTTTCCCAAGCAGCGCCTCTGCATCGCCATATCAGGCCGGCAGTCCCCCGCTGAAGCAAACAGCGGACCCGTCCGCTGGATTTCGCATCGGCGCACGTCATATTTTCAGCCCCATCCTGGGGGTGGAGCTGAATTTTGGCTACAACAGCGCCACCCAGCACTTCACCGGCGCTCCCTTTCAAACCGGCGTTGTCTACTCCCACGCCAAGCCGTTTACGGTGGATTATGTCGCCAGCGCGCCGTTTACTTTTTCTGGAATTCGTCCATTTGTCCTCGCCGGCGGCGGAGTGATTTCCTACAACATTTCCAGTTACGTGGCGCGACCGCCGGGCTCACCGGGCAATATTCCCGCCCGGCCGCATAAAATTCCCACATTCGAGTATGGAGTCGGCTTCGATTATCACTTCAGCATATTGCCGAATTTTATGTCGATGCGTTTCCAGTATCGCGGGCTGATTGCCCACGCGCCGGATTACAAGTTGCCGTATCTCCAGACGAGCAATTTTACGAATATTGCCGAGCCGCAGGCTGGGTTGGTGTTCAAGTTCTAAGGCCGCTTATAGCGGATTTCCTATAGGTGTGGTCGGAACGGAAAATCTTCGCGCGGCTTTTTTCTCAAGAAAAGCCGCTCATCGATGAACCGAGAAATCTATAGCAATGGGAATTCGCTATAAAATGACGCACCGGCGCAATTTGCAGACAGCCTCAGATGGCCACGGAAGCGGTCTCATACACTGAATACAGATAGTGATCGAAAGGGTGAGACCCGCAATCAAGACGGGTCTCATGGTCTTCGCCCAAGCCAAAAAGGCATATATGAGACCGCTTCAAGTCAAAACCGCGCCAAAACTATGGTCTGCAGCGGAAAGTGAACGCCATCGCTGGCTGGAGCTGATTGGCGTTCTGAAGCTCCTGCAAGGCGTCTTTTTTGTGGCGCTGGGATTCGGCCTGCTGCAGATGCTGCATCGCGATCTCTATCTGTTCGCGCTGCAGGCGGTCGAAGCATTGCATCTCGATCCAGACCGCCTGCTGATCGCAAACCTGCTGGACAAGGTGAGTCTGGTCACCGACCATCGGCTGAAGCAGCTCAGCGGCCTGGTCTTTCTCTATGCGTCTCTCGACTTCGTGGAAGGCATTGGCCTGGTTCTCGAAAAGCGCTGGGCGGAGTATTTCACTCTGATTCTGACCATTGCACTGTTGCCTCTGGAGATTTTCAAACTGATTCACCATCCCAACCACTGGACGGTCTCCATCCTGATCGTCAATATTCTGATTGTGATCTATCTTGTCTGGCTGGTGCGCCCGATGCAGCGCCTTTCCCGGACACAACATCGCTGAGGTGCAAAATGAAAATGCATTCAGTCTGCTTTCATGCCGCGATCAGCTTCCGCCGGGGATGTCCCGCGGCAATCCTCTGCGGGATGCTCGCCTGCATTTTGTGCGTCGGAACGCCATGCCGGGCACAGCAGTCCACGCTCGGTTTTTCGCCCCAGTCGGCCGCGTCCGATCCGCTGCTTACCTCCACCGTTTCTCCGGGAACGGCATTCCTGTTTGATCTGGAGCGCAAGTTTGCCGCGGCGGTTGCGGAGGGCGGCGGCAAGGCCTTTGCATCCTTCTTCGACAAGGATGGGATGACGCTGGCGAACCGTCAGGCGCCCATCATCGGGCAGGCAGCGATTGCCGCCCACGCCACCTGGTCGCCGGACGCTTATCAACTCACCTGGACGCCTGATGGCGGCGAACTCTCTCCCGCCGGCGATATGGGCTACACCTGGGGACATTATGAAGGTCGCTCCGTTGGCAGCGCGAATGCTGCGCCGGTGCAGAGTGGCCGCTATATGACAGTCTGGAAGAAAGAGCCGGAGGGCGATTGGAAAGTGGTTCTCGACACCAGCAACGAAGATCCTCCCGAGCCGGAATGCAAGTGTTCGGTGAACGGCAAATAAGTTGGCCGCTCTATTCCGCGATCGCGGGCGTGGTTGACGGCTGGGCTTTCGCGGAACGCCGATAGCCAAAATACCGCTTCAGCTGGAGGAAGTGGACTTCATAGAAGTTATAGCTGAGGAATGCCGCCAGGTAGACGACGCCGACAGTCAGGAAAAATTCCACGAGTATCGCCAGCGGGCGCGAATGTAGCCTGGGCGTAAGAAAAATGCGAATGCTTGTGCCCAGCAGACGCCGCATCCACTCGCCAAATACATGTCCCACCAGAATGTGCAGTACATAGATGCCGTAGCTGTATTTCCCAAAGCTGCGCAACCAGCCGATGCTGAAAATCCGATTCCACGCCGTTCCTTTTTCCAGCGATAAAAAGATGAGCGCGGCGAATGCAATTGCACACATTGTGTAGCCGACGGTGCCAAGAAACTTCGTGGAACCAATATCGATCCTTGGATGGGCAGCGGCGTACACCGCCATCGCGAGCATCGACATCCAGAACCAGGCGGCAGCGGCGCGGCGTGGAATCCGCAAGCTATCCCCGCGCACCATCAAGGCCAGGCAGCCGCCAATCATCAGCGTATCCATGCGGCAAGGGGTCCATTCATGGATCAGCCCAACGTTGAAAGCAGTTGGATGAAAAGAAAGCCAGGTGCGCAGCGCGAGAGCGAAGGCGGAAAGCATCAACCCAAGCTGAATCAGCCGCCGTCGATTCTTGATCAGAAACACCAGCAGAGGCCAGAAGAAATAGAACTGCTCTTCCACGGCCAGGGACCAGAAATGGTTCAAATCGACCAGGGTGCCTGGATGAAAACCATCGACGGGAAACCAGATTCCCATGTTCTGCGTGTAGGTCAACAGAATCCACTGGCGGCCCTCCCAACGGACATGCGTTACAGCCGCGATGACGATGAGAAGAATCAGGAAGCCATAATACAGTGGAAAAATTCGGAGAAAGCGCCGCATATAAAAACTGCGGAAGTAGTGCGGATCGTGCAGCGTGTCATATAAGATTCCGGTAATTAAAAATCCGGAAAGCACGAAAAACAGATCGACTCCCAGAAATCCAAGACCTCGCAACTGTGCGATGCTGTCCCAGAAAATATTTCCAGTGTCATTATTGAACAGCATCAGGTGAACGACCAGCACCAGCAGGATTGCCAGTCCCCGCACACCATCCAGAGCGGGCACATGGCGGTGCGAAGGTCCGGCGGCTTCTATAGTTTTTTTTGCTTTCAAAGCTGGAAACCCTGGTATTCGAAGTATAAAGGTCAGGGGAGAAATTCCCTGCGAAATGGTTCCCGCACGGGCCATGTTCGGCGGTGAACACCGAGACCCTTCGATCCGGAGAGTGTAAAGATGAAGCGCTTGCTATCGATTTTTGTCATTGCGTTTTGCGCCTGCGGTTCCATGCATGGCCAGGCAACTGGCAAAAGAGTTGATCCTTTATTGAAACAGCATCTTCAATCTCCGTCGGTTGTCGCCGACGAATTGCGCAATTTCATGTTGAAGCGCGTTCCTCCTCTGACGCTGCCGGCGGACGCAAAACAATGGGATAAAGATGCAGCGAAAATCCGTGCACATCAACTCTCGGTGATCTATCACGGATGGCCGCGGCAATGGGTCGATTCCGCGCCGAAATTTGAAAAAGTTGGAGTCATCGAGGGGAAGGGCTATCGCATCATCAAATTGCGTTATGAGATCGTACCCGGCCTGGAATCGGTGGCGCTGCTCTACCAGCCGGAACACATAACCGGCAAAATGCCCGCGATCTTAGATGTGAACGGACATGGCGCGGGCGGCAAGGCGGTGGAACAGAAACAGAAGCGCTGCATTAACCAGGCGCGCCGCGGAATCATTGCCCTCAGTCTGGAATTCATCGGCTATGGCGAACTCACCGCGAAGGCAAGCGTTCACAGCAATATCGGCCTGCTCGATCTTGCCGGCGACAACGGCATTGGTCTGTTTTATCTCGCTATGCGGCGCGGGCTCGATTATCTCTACAACGATCCGGATGTGGATCGCTCGCGCATCGGCGTCACCGGGCTATCGGGGGGCGGATTCCAGACTATCGTTCTCAGCTCGTTGGATACACGGGTTGGACCCGCGGCTCCCGCAGCCGGCTTCAGCACGCTTACTACAGCCATCGAACATCCTGAATATTTCGACGCTGAACAGAATGCAAGCGATTTCCGCCAGGACGCCGATTACGCGCAACTTGTCGCGATTCGCGCTCCTCGGCCGACCATGCTGATCTATAACGCTATGGATGATTGCTGCTTCCGGGCAGGTATCGTCAAGCAAGGCGTTTATTCCGACATCAAGCCGTTCTTCAATCTGTACGGAAAACCGGACAATCTCCAGTGGCAGATGAATTTGGATCCCGGCACCCACAATTATGGACTGGACACTCGTCAGGCGTCTTATCAATTCTTCGATTCCGTGTTCAAGCTGAACGTATCGCCGAAAGAAGATGCCGACACCGATGGGGAGGTTAAAAGCTATTCCGATCTTGTTGTCGGCGGTCTGCCGAAGGATAATTTCACCATCCTGGGTCTGGCGCAGTCTTTCGCAAAATCCATCCATCACGAAGTCCCCGCCGATCACGGCACGCAATGGGCGCAGTCCCAACGTGAGCTTTTACGCAAAGTGGTCCGCTATGCGCCCGTCACCGTAATTCACGCATGGCCCGTGAACGCCACCCACGAAAAAGGTATGGAGAGCGTTGGATATCGCTTCGATTTCAGTAATGGACTAAGCGCCACCGGGGTTCTGTTTCGCTCGATCACAGCGCCTGAGGCGGCGCCCATCACCGTCATCGTTTCGGACCTGGGGATGCCCTCCACCGTGGATGACGTCACCAATGAGGTCGATCGTGGACAGCGGGTCCTTGTGCTTGATCCTTTATTCTTCGGCGAAAACACTCCTGCCGAACCGCCCAGGAACTATCCCGATGCGGAGGCCTATCAGGAGCTGTTGAACAGCATCGGCCAACGTCCGTTGGGCCTGGAAGCGGCTCAAATAAACGGCGTGGTCCGCTGGCTCAGCGAAGATTCGGATCACGGCAGTTCGACACCGCGGACTGACAGCACAGAAGCAAACGTCCCAGTACGACCGGTTCGCATTATCACCACCGGTCCGCGTTCTGAAACTGTGGCAATCGTTGCCGTTGCTCTCAATCCTGAATTGTTTTCAAAACTCGAAGCGCGAAAGGCCATTCCGAGCTTCGCCTATGCGTTTGATCATCCGCTCAGCTACACAGATGCGCCGGAATTGATGTGTCTCGACCTTTATAAGGATTTCGATTTGAATACGCTGACCGCCATCGCATCCCCCGTAACGGTGGACCTATCGGCAACCGCCCCGAAACCGATCTTCTGGGATTGATGACCGCCGGCAAGCAGGTAAACGATTCTCTATCGACCTGCCAGTACGGCATATATTCGGTATCCGGCTTGTGGTCCACGATATGCCCGGTAAAACGTCGCTGGCGTGGGAGCCATCTCCTCGCCGGTTGCATGCGGCAGCAGCGAAGCATGTTCGCTCTCCGCGAACGGCGAAGCGCGGTCGATCCACGGAAGCGCCGCGACACCCACGCCGGCATTCGCCGACATCCCGATAAATTTCCGCCGTGTGAAGCGCACCTCAACCTCGATTTGAATTCAGCACAAACAGCCCGCGGCTCTTACTCTTCCTCCTGCCGCAGGCGAGCGATCACGTTCAGGTCTTCGAGCGTCGTCATATCGCCTTTTACCTCGCCGGTCTCCGCCAGCTCGCGCAGAAGGCGACGCATAATCTTTCCCGAGCGCGTTTTCGGCAGGCTGTCGGTAAAGCGCAGATCGTCGGGACGCGCCAGCGCTCCGATTTCGCTCGCCACCCAGGCGCGCAGTTCTTCCTTCAGTGCGGGCGAAGGCTTGTAGTGCGACTCCAGCGTGACGAACGCGGCAATTGCCTGTCCCTTCAACGCATCGGGACGGCCCACCACCGCCGCCTCGGCGACCTTCGGATGTGCCACCAGCGCCGACTCAATCTCCATCGTCCCCAGCCGGTGCCCGGAGACATTGATCACATCGTCCACGCGGCCCATTAGCCAGTAGTAGCCGTCGGCATCGCGTCGCGCTCCATCGCCGGTAAAATACGCGCCGGGAACCGTGGACCAATATTGCTTCACATACCGATCGGGATCGTTGTAGATGGTGCGCGCCATGCCCGGCCAGGGCTTGCGAATGATCAGCAGCCCACCGTTGCCTTCCGATACCGGCGAACCATCCTGCTTTACGATGTCGGGCACGATGCCGAAGAACGGCTTGCTAGCCGAACCCGGCTTGCTCGATACCGCGCCGGGAATCGTGGAGATCATGATGCCGCCGGTCTCCGTCTGCCACCAGGTGTCCACAATCGGACAGCGATCCTTTCCGATTACCTTCGAATACCACATCCACGTCTGCGGATTGATCGGCTCGCCCACGCTGCCCAGCAATCGCAGGCTATCCAGCTTGTGTCGATTTGGAAATTCATCCCCCCACTTAATAAACGCGCGGATGGCGGTCGGCGCGGTATAGAAGATCGTCACCCGGTGGTCGTCGATGATCTTCCAGAAACGGTCGTTCTCGGGGAAGTTGGGCGCGCCCTCATACATCACCGTGGTCACGCCGTTCTGCAAAATTCCATACACCACATAAGAATGTCCCGTGACCCAGCCGATGTCCGCGGTGCACCAGTAAATGTCGTCCTCTTTCAGATCGAAGACCAGCTTGCTGGTCAGGTACGTATGCAGGGCATAGCCGCCGGTCGTATGCACGATGCCCTTCGGCTTGCCAGTCGTGCCGGAGGTGTAGAGGATGTATACCGGATGCTCGGCATCGAGCGGCTCCGCGGCGCAATTTGCGTTGGCACGCTCCATCTCGTCATGCCACCACACGTCACGGCTGGCCTGCATCTTGATCTCCGCGCCGCTCCTGCGCAGCACAACCGCCTTGCGCACCGACGGGCACTTCGCCAGCGCTTCATCTACCGTCGCCTTCAACGGAACCTGCTGACCGCGACGCCAAGCCCCATCCTGAGTGACCACTGCGACCGACTGCGCGTCGTTGATGCGATCGACCAGGGCGTGGGCGGCAAATCCGCCGAAGATAACGGAATGCACCGCGCCAATGCGGGCACAGGCCAGCAGCGCAATCGCCAGCTCCGGCACCATACCCATGTAGATGGCGACGCAATCGCCCTTCTTCACTCCCAGCCCGCGCAAGACATTGGAGAAGCGCTGCACCTGTTCCAGCAATTCCTGAAACGAAATCTTGCGGACCTCGCCCGATTCGCCTTCCCACAGGATGGCCGTCTTGCCGCCGCGCCCGCGCTCCACCTGCAGGTCGAGGCAGTTGTAGGAAAGGTTCAGTTTTCCCCCGGAAAACCATTTCGCCCACGGTTCATTCCATTCCAGCACCTTCTGCCAGGGCTCAAACCAGTGCAGTTCGCCCGCGGCCGCCGCCCAGAACTCTTCCGGGTTTTCAATAGAACGGCGATAGAGCGATTCATAATCTTCCAGGCTGCGAAGATGGGCCTTCGCGGCAAACTCTTCCGGTGGAGGAATTACACGAACTTCGTTCAACAGGGACTGAAAGCTGGTATCGGACTGATCCGTCATCGCCAAAACATACACTCCACAAAGGTTTTATAGGTTTGGTCTAAATACTGTAATGGTTGTCATCAGATTATCTGGCGCGGTCGATATGCGTCAGCATCGAGAGTTTCGTCGTCCCCACTCCATCGGATTCGTTGGCGTTTTCTCGGAGACCACGTTATTTCCTATTCGAATAAAGTTTACCGCGAACGCTGTTAGCTGATCGGCAATTGCTTGCGCAACTGCTGCAGATCGCGCTGAATCCCCTCCAGCCGGGCTACCAGGTCGGTGTGCTGCTCTTCCGCCGAGGAAGGCTTGCGCCCTTCAACATAAAAGGAGCCGTTCGGCGCCAGCACGCACTTCATTACATCTCGAATACTGTCGAAGCCTTGCCTATGGATAGCGGCGAGCAGTTCTTCTTTGGTCAGCAGCTCCTTATGGAGCGCCTTGTGATCGATGACGCCGTCCCGCACCAGGGTCAGCTCCGAGCCGCCGATCACGCGTTCCAGCTTCGGGGAGCTATAAAGGAATCGCACCACCAGCCAGTTGATGGTCAACAAGGATGCCGCTCCAATCACGCCGCCGGAAACCGAATTGTCATTGCCGATCAGCGCGTTCTGCACCACGTTCGACAACGACAGCAGCACGATCAGGTCGAAAGGATTGAGCTGCGCCAGCTCCCGCTTGCCGAAGACGCGCAAGAGCAAGATCAGGAAAAAATAGACGATGATCGGTCGGACAATCTTCTCCAGCAGCGGAGTCTGCGGATGAAACATGGCTTGAATCATGGCTTGCATCATGGGCCTTCCCTTCGAGCAACAGAATGTAGTTCCCTTCATACACGTCCCGGCGTGCGGATGAAAAGTGCATCGATCGAGTGAATCTGACTTCGTTCGGTTTTCCACCGCCGGGTTTGCACTTAGGTACCTTTTCCGGCATTCATATTTTCGCTGCCAGAACACGCGGATTCTGGGATAATCGGAATTGCTCTGGTGTCTCTGGCATAAAAAAGGCCGCGGATGAACTTTTCAAAGGCCTGATTTGTGTTCAAGCGCCCCCATGAATGTAGTTGAACGTGTGTTTTCGCCCACGAAGAACCGCCGGCTGAATGAGCTGGTCGGCCTGCTTCTGTTGGCGTTCGGCCTCCTCCTGCTCCTTTCCCTGGTTTCCTATACTCCGCTCGATCCTTCACTCGATACCGCAGGCGGCTATCTGTCGGGAAAACCCGCGCACAACTGGATCGGCCTTTTCGGCGCGGGGCTGAGCGATCTGCTGCTGCAAACCGAAGGAATCGCCGCCTTCCTGATCCCGCTGCTGGTCGGCGCGCTCGCCTGGACGTGGTTGCGTTCCCGGGCCGCCGGTTCTCCCGCTTCCAAGCTGATCGGCGGAGTGCTCTGCCTGTTGTTTGCGCCAGCTCTCCTCGGTCTGCTGCCCGGCCATCTGCGCTGGGCACACAGCATTCCCCTTGAGGGCCTGATCGGACGAATGATGTCCGATGTCCTGGTGCGCTATCTGAACTATCCGGGCGCCTGTGTTCTCTCTGCCGCTGTGCTAGCGGCGGCGCTGTATCTGACGACCACCTTCAGCGTCGGCAAACTGCACCAGTGGTCGACGGTACGGTTCGCCTTCCTGGCGGCCATGCGGGACCGTTGGCACAACTGGCGAACGCAGCGAGCGGAGCGGAAAGAAGCCCGCCGTGTCGCCCGCGCCCTGGCAAAAGAAGAAGCTGCATTGGCGAAGGCGGGCGAAACCAATCCTCATCTGTTTGAGGACACGCGAAGCGATGTGCTGCCGACCCGCGTCCGCAAACGGCCCGACTTCTGGGACGAGCCTGTCCCGGCGCCACCCGCGCAGGAGTTTTTCAACGAATCTGCCCGGCAATCTTCCGGCAGCGCAGAGAACTATTCACCGGAAAACAATTTCGAGGATGCGACAGAATTCGCCAGGGCCGCATCTCTTCAACGAGTCCCTCCCCCGCCCTCCCCCGCCCGCTCGGCAGCAGCTCCTGCCGAACTGCACGTGCAGATCGGCACTCGTGCCGATGCCTCAGCAAAACCCGTCACGGTGACAGCAAAGTCTGTCGAAGGCTTTCGCCTGCCGCCCAGCACGCTGCTGCATCGCAGCGAGGAGAAGCAGGTCATTCGCGAAGAAGTTCTGCGCGAGGAGGCCCGCGTACTGGTCGAAAAATATGCCGAGTTCGACGTTCACGGCCAGGTCGTCCAGATCAATCCCGGACCGGTCGTCACCACCTTTGAATTTCGTCCCGATGCCGGAGTGAAATACAGCCGCGTCGTCGGCCTGCAGGACGATCTCTGCCTGGCCATGCGCGCGGAAAGCATCCTGATCGAACGTATGCCCGGCAAGAGCACCGTCGGCCTGCAGGTCCCGAATGCGGAGCGCGAGACCATCTGGCTGCGCGACATGATCGAGGACGAGAGTTTTCTCCACACCCGGTCGAAGCTCACGCTGGCCATGGGCAAGGACATCAACGGACGCATCGTTCACGCCGATCTGGCCACAATGCCGCACGTGCTGATCGCCGGTTCGACCGGCAGCGGCAAATCCGTCGCCATCAACGCAATGATCATGTCGGTTCTGTTCAAGGCGACGCCGGAACAGGTGCGGCTGATCCTGGTCGATCCGAAGCGCGTTGAATTGGGAATGTATGAAGGCGTTCCGCATCTCTTTACGCCCATCATCACGGAGCCGAAGCTGGCCGCCAATGCCCTGCGGAACGCGGTGCGCGAAATGGAACGGAGGCTGAAACTGCTCGCCTCCCGCAGCGTCCGCAATCTGGAGCAGTACAACAAGCTATTTGAAAATACGCCCAGCCTGTTTGACGAATCCGGCATGGGCGATGAGAAGCCCCTCCCCCAGATTGTCATCATCATTGACGAGTTGGCCGACCTGATGATGCTGGACCGCGCCAACGTGGAAGAATCGATCACGCGCCTGGCGCAGATGGCTCGCGCTGTCGGCATCCATCTGGTGCTGGCGACACAGCGGCCTTCGGTCGATGTGATTACCGGACTGATCAAAGCCAACGTGCCCACCCGCATGTCCTTTCGTCTGGCTACCAAGGTCGATTCCCGCACCATTCTCGATTCCAACGGCGCGGAGTCCCTGCTGGGTCGCGGCGACATGCTCTTTCTGCCGCCGGGCACGGCGCGGGTACAGCGCGTGCATGCACCGTTCGTGACGGAAAAAGAAATCTCCGCAGTGGTGGAGTTTTGGAAAGCGCAGGGCGCGGCGGAATATGTGCAGGGCTTTTTAGAAGCGCCGCACGATGACAAGGCCCGCGAAAGCGCCGACGACGAGGACGTCGAGGCCAACGATGAGCTGTTTGAAGATGCGGTCCGTCTGGTGCTGGAGTTTGGAAAAGCGTCCACTTCGCTGCTGCAGCGGCGGATGCGGATCGGCTATGGCCGCGCGGCGCATCTGATTGATCTGATGGAGCGGGATGGCATTGTCGGCCCGGCGGATGGCTCTCGCCCGCGCGAGATTCTGAAGCCGGCGGGGTGGCTGGAGGAAGTGGAGCAGTCGGTACGCTGACGAAATGTTCCACGTGGAACTGCCACGCAAATGGCATGCCAAACGCGCTATCGTGCCGGGATGCAAAGGCAATTTTTGACAACATGCTGTCAAGATGACAATATGTTGTCATACGCACCGCGTGACCCTGAAATTGCACCAGGGCTGCAGCAGAATTTAGAGGTTGGGCGGACGGTTGCTGGGGGGCAGCGCCCGCTCACACAAAAAGGCGGACCCATCCGGGTCCGCCTTTTTTATGCGATTGGTTGATTGGCTTACTGGGCGCGATGGAAATACTTTGCCACCGTCCGCACGAACTGGCGACCGGAAGGCGGGGTAGCAACGCTGCCATCCAGGATGGTCTGAAACGGTACGTCATGCCCGTAATACGTGCGAGTGTCATCCGTATTCTGGTGGACCACAGCTCCGTTCAAGTCAATTCCAGCGAAAAGACCCTGGCTGCGGGAGTAGGTCAGCAGTTCGGACTTCAAGGTGAGATTTGTTGCCGCCGCTGCATTGCGACCCACCGGGCCAGCCGAGGCCGCTGCATCGCCGCCGATTTTGAATTTGGTTTTGAGCAGATCCTGCATACCGCGCTGGTTGACCGCGATCAATACCAAATCCGTTGCCTGACCGCCGATCTGGAAACCGAAGCTGCCGCCGGACATCTGGATGAAAGCCGGAGCACTCCACTTTCCGGTCCGGGCAGTTTTACATGTGACCACTCCCTGGCCGTAGGTGGCGCCCACCACGAAGGCGGCTTTCTTATAGCTTGGGATGACGGCCACGCAGGTGGCGTTGGAAAGAATGCTGGTGGGGACCGCCTTATCGGGCGTCGCCATAATTTCATTGAGGACTTGAGATGCGCTGTTCAAACGGCCCACGATCTTCTCGGTACTCGAATCCGCAAGACCTTGTGAGACCACCAAAGTTACAGCGCAAATCGCTAAGATAAATTTCTTCATAAGTATGTCAACCCTCTCTTGATCGCCTTAAAGTAAATGCCGCAATACACCGCAAAGGTCGCGGGCAAGGTCGGGCACTTTTCGGAGCAGTTCCCTTTTAGAGCAGTTTCCCTCTTCGAGCAGTTCCCTTTTTAGAGCCGTTCACGGTTACTATACCCGATCCCCAAAATCGCGAGGTGCAGCTAAACCGAAAGCGGCCCTGCACGAACCGCTTTCGGATCATTGAAACGGATATTGCGATGGAGCTATTTCGTGCTGCGGAAGTACTTTGCTACGGTGCTGACAAAAGCCCGGGCATCCGGAGGAGTGGGTTCCTGGCCGTCAAGAATGGAATCAAAGGAAACATCCTTGCCGTAAAAACCGCGCGTGTTGTCCGTGTTCTGATGAACAACAGTCCCATTCAGATCGATGCCGGCAAAAAGTCCCTGACTGCGCGAATAGGTGAGCAGTTCAGACTTCATGTACAGATTGGTGTCCGCCGCCGCGTTGCGCCCAACCGGACCGGCAGATGCCGCCGCGTCGCCGCCAATTTTGAATTTGCTTTTCAGCAGGCTTTGCATTCCGCCCTGATTGGTGGCCACCAAGACCAGATCAGTCGATTGGCCGCCGGCCTGGAAGCCGAAGCTGCCGCCGGTGAGTTGAATAAAAGCGGGAGCACTCCATCCACTGGCGGTCCGGCAGGTGACGACACCCTGGCCATACGTAGCGCCGACAATGAATGCGGCTTTCTTATAGCTGGGCACGACCGCCACGCAGGTGGCTTTCGCTACCAGCCAGTCCGGAATTGCTTTGGCAGGGATGGACTGAATGTCCTGAATCACCTGGCTGGACGCATTCAGGCGTTTTACCATGTCCGTTCGACTGTCGGCGGCGAAACTTTGGGAAGTTGCCAAAGCGATCGCACAAACGCACGCAAGCAGCATTATTTTCTTCATAGACTGGGACCTTTCCCCGGCTTTATATAGTTCGCTTTGAATTGAGCATCTTCAGGACAACGCAATTGACGTTTTTCAGGCAATTAGAGCAGTTTTCCTGTTGCTATCGATCGCAATCATCATCGAAGCGCCGTTTTTGTTAAGGAAAAACGGCGCGGAGATCTTCGCTTCGATATATACCTACAGGAGAACTGCTCCAGCGTTATTCCGACGTTTACTTTGATGCGGTTGCGGGGGGAGCGGGTTTGAAGGAATTTCAACAGACAAAAAAATGGGTTGCAGTTGGCGATTTCCACCAATTGCAACCCGGTGATCTCCCAAATCCATGATCGGTAAAACGATTACAACCCGAATCTTCGATGGCGAAAAGAGTACGGAGGGGTTGCCCCTTCGGTAACGGCACGGGTTGGCGTAGAGATAAACGGCAGGAGTGCGAGTTAGGGCAGATCAGGGGTGCTTTTGGCGCCCTCCCTGGCCGACATGGCCAGCATGGACAAGGCGGTGCGATTTTTTACGCTCATTTTTTGCAGCAGCCGGGTGACATACGACTTAACGGTTCGCTCTTCAATGGCGAGACTGCGAGCAATCTCGCGATTCGATTGTCCATCGAGCAGTAGGTTCAGCACCTGCTGTTCCCGCCCGGTGAAGGTCACATTCGGCGGCGCCATGCCGGATCCGCGGGAGGCCAGCAGCCGGTCGATCAGCTCCGCCTGCAAACGGCGCGGCGCCCAGATAGACCCCCCGGCCACGGTTCGCACCGCTTCCTCAAAAAATTCCGGCGTGCTGCCTTCGTGGATAAAGCCCTTTGCGCCGAGATTCAGAACGCTGAGAATCGCCTCATCTCCGGCGGTCGGAGACATGATCAAAATATTCAGGTCGGGTCGTTCGGAGCGGATCGAAGAGATCAACCGGAGCGTCGCGGTGCCCAACTGCGCGCCGATGACGACGATCTTGACGGTGGGATCGCGCCAGCCTTCTTCAGCTTCTGTTGCCGAGTCCCCTACGAGGATTTCAATCCCGGCATGACCCTCAAAGAGAGCCTGCAGTCCGGCGGCGCGCAGAGGCTCGACCCGCAGCACGAAGACGCGGATCGGCCGGGCGGGAAAGCGGGACACGTCTCCGCCCTCTCGCTTGCGAACTCCTCGCTGGCGCGGCGTAGGCGTCACGACCTGGAGCGCAGCGGCATAGGCTTGAAGCACATTCCACCGTCCTTCATTTCCACTCCATCGCGGCACATCATATGCCTATAACTTCGGCAATACAATCCCTTGTTGATTCTGGTATTTACCTTTGCGGTCCGCATAGCTGATCTCGCAAACCTCATCGGATTCAAAGAACAGGATCTGGCACAACCCCTCATTGGCATAGATACGGGCCGGGAGGGGAGTGGTATTGGAGATTTCGAGGGTCACGAATCCCTCCCATTCCGGCTCAAACGGGGTGACGTTGACGATAATGCCGCAGCGGGCATAGGTGGATTTGCCCACACAAATGGTCAGAACATTGCGCGGAATCTTGAAGTATTCCACCGAACGCGCCAGGGCAAAGGAGTTGGGCGGGATGACCACGGAGTCGGCATGCATGGTAACGAAGGACCGCTCATCGAACTTTTTCGGGTCGATCACGGTACTGTTTACATCGGTAAATATTTTGAATTCATCGGAAACACGCAGGTCGTATCCGTAGGAGGACAGCCCATAGGAAATTACACCCTCGCGGACCTGCTTCTCGCTGAAGGGCCGAATCATTTCGTGCTGGAGCGCCTTTTCGCGAATCCAGCGGTCACTCTTAATCGACATCCGTCTCCTTAACATGCTCCGGCCGCGGTTTCGGCAGCCGGGAGCATCCAAACCTTTATAAAATGCTTGCTTTTCACCCATTTTCACAAACACCATGGAGTGAGCAGAGACCGCCCCGTGGAGCCGCTCTTGAACGGAACGCCTGCGCCGGGATGATCGACGACTTTACCCCTTTTGTGAAAATGCTTTAGGGCGAGTGTACGAGAGCACGGCTGCGTTGACAATCCAGAAAACGCAGTCCTAGCATGGGAGGACGTACTTAACCCGTTCCCGGGAGAGATTCCATTGATCAAACAGGACGTCGTTCATAAGGTTGCAGATCGCACCGGGTTGCCGCGCGTGAAGGCGGAAGCAGCGGTAGACACCGTCTTTGAGAGCATGAAGAACGCGCTGGGCGCGGGCGACAGGATCGAACTGCGCGGATTCGGCGTTTTCAGCGTCCGTCCCCGCAAAACCGGGATTGGCCGCAATCCGCGGACCGGCGCGGAAGTCCCCATCACTCCGGGCCGGGCCGTACGGTTCAAGCCGGGAAAGGATCTGCACCTGATGGACGAAGCTGGGAAAGAGGCCTGAAAGCCCGGACATCCTCCGCACCGCGTCCGGATGCGCCAGAATTCCGTGTTCCCCTCTACAATGGGTGACGTGGTCCCAAAAGAAATCGGACATTCTGCCGGCGTGAAGGCCGAATCGGCAGCCCTGCCGGGGGTGAAAGCCAAAGGCGGCCCAATCGAGAGCCCCAACCGCGCTCCGTGCGGAGGGTGTGCATGAAACTCCTTTTGCGCCTGCTGGCCTATATAAGGCCGTATACACTGCAGGCGCTGGCGTCGATTGTGTTGATGGCGGCGGTGGGCCTGCTCGATGCGTTTCGCATCCTCCTCGTCAAACCGATCTTCGACCAGGTCCTGAAACCTTCTGAAACCAACCGTCATCTTCAACTGGTCAGTTTCAATTTCCAGGGCATTCACCATCAGTTGAATCTTGAACAACTGGTTCCTCGTCATTTCCACAATGCCTGGACAATGGTGGCCTTCGCGCTGGTGGCTTCGACAATCATCAAAAGCCTTTGCGATTATCTCGGCACCTATCTTTCGAACTTTACCGGCTACGGAATGATCACGGACATGCGGAACGACCTGTATGAGAGCATTCTGCGGCGTTCGGTATCGTTCTTCCAGAAACACTCGACCGGGACCATCCTGTCCACATTGATTAACGACGTGGAAAAGGTACAGTTCGCCATGTCCACGGTGATGTCGGATTTTCTGCAGCAGTTCTTTACTTTTCTCTTCCTGATCGCGGTCGTCATCCTGTATGGAGGCAAGCTGGCCTGGGTGCTGCTGCTGTTCGTTCCATTCATTATTTCCTCGGCCAAGCGCATCGGCCGCCGCGTGCGCAAAACGACCCGCACCGGACAGGACAAGCTGGCGGAGATCCAGAATATTCTGCACGAAACCGTGACCGGCAATCGCATCGTAAAGGCCTTCAACATGGAACTGTGGGAGATGAGCCGCTTTCGCGAGGCCGCGCTGCGGTTGTTTCGGGCCAATCTACGCTCGGTGAGCGCGCAGGCGATCAGCTCGCCATTGATGGACGCGATCGGCGCGATCGCGGTCGCCATGCTTCTGCTGTTAGGGCGTATTCGCATCCAGCAGAACGCCATGACAGAAGGCGCGTATGTTGCTTTTATTTTCGCGGTGTTCAAGCTGTACGATCCGGTGCGCAAATTTGCCCTGTATTACAACAGTTTTCAGCAGGCATTCGGTGCGTCGTCGTCCATCTTCGCCTTTATGGACGCGGTGGATGACGTGCGGGAAAAACCGCATCCGTTCCACCTGAAAGCGTTTCGCGAAACCTTCAGCTTCCGCGACGTCGGATTTTCCTACGACGATGAAGAGGGCCGGAAGCGCGTGCTGGACGACATCAACCTGACGGTCGAACGGGGTGAGGTGATTGCCCTGGTCGGCCCCAGCGGAGCGGGCAAGACGACGCTGGTGAATCTGATTCCGCGCTTTTTCGACGCGACGACGGGAACGATCTCGATCGATGGCCATGACCTGCGGGACATCAGCCTGCACTCGCTGCGTTCGCAGATCGCCAAGGTGACGCAGGAAACAATTCTGTTCAACGACACGGTGCGGAACAATATCGCGTATGGGCAGCCGGACGTTCCGCGGCATCGCATTCTGGAAGCGGCCAGCGCGGCGCTGGCCCATGACTTTATCCTGCAGATGCCGGAAGGCTACGACACCATCATCGGAGAAAAGGGCTTTCGCCTGTCGGGCGGCGAGCGCCAGCGACTTGCGATTGCGCGCGCTCTGCTGAAGGATGCGCCTATTCTGATCCTGGACGAGGCGACCTCCGCGCTGGATGCGGAGAGCGAATCGCTGGTGCAGGCGGCGCTGGCCAACCTGATGCAGCATCGCACCGTCTTCGTGATCGCGCACCGGCTTTCAACGGTGCGGCGAGCGTCGCGGATTGCCGTGCTTGAAGAAGGCCGCATCACCGCGATCGGCACCTATGAGGAATTGCTGCAGAACTCTCCCACGTTTCAGCGGCTGCACCAACTGCAATTTTTCGACATTTCAGAAGCGGCGGTTTTCGCGCGGAATCACATATGAGATCAAATGCCAATGACGGGTTGAAGGCTAAGAGCGCGTCCGGGAACGCTGCGGATGCGATGGCTCCTGCTTCGCGCCGAGTGCGGTCCATGACGGGATTTGCCAGGATTGCCGGCGTTACTCCCAACAACATTTCGTTTGTTCTGAGCCTGAAGAGCGTGAACCATCGTTTTCTGGATCCGCAATTCCACTTGCCTGCCGGCATGGATGCGCTGGAAATGCAGTGCAGGAAAATCCTGAAAGAGCATATTGTGCGCGGCCACATCGAAGTGCGCTTGTCGGTTCAACGACCGATTCAGACTGCGACGATGCAATACAATTCGACAGCGATTCGCGCGTATGTGGAGGCTTTTCGTTCGGCGGCCGCGGAACATCACCTGGCAGGTGAGCCGGACCTGAATGCGGCGCTGAATCTTCCGAGTGCGTGGGTGGCGGAAACCGGCGCGTCAGACGACGACTATGCCGAAATCGCGATCGCCGCTGCCTCCTGCATGCTGCCCGCAATCGAGAGCCTGAATGCGATGCGGGAACAGGAAGGCCAGTCGCTGGCGGAAGAGCTGCAGCAGACCCTGGCGCGATTGCAGGGCCAGGTGGAGGAGTTATCGGGACTGCGCGCAGAAATGCAGCCGGCCTATATGGAAAGGCTCGACCAAAAGATACAGGAGCTGCTGGGCGAGGCATTTTCCATGGATCGCGAGCGGATTCTGCAGGAGGCGGCACTGCTGGCCGAACGCAGCGATGTGGAAGAAGAGATGGCGCGGATGCGCGCGCACATCGAACATTTTCAGGATCTTCTCCGGCAGGGCGGCGAGCTGGGCAAGAAGCTCGATTTTCTGTTGCAGGAGATGACCCGCGAAGCCAATACCACGCTCTCAAAGACAGGCGGCATCGCCAATCGCAGCCTGCGCATCACCGAATTGGGTTTGGCGATGAAATCCGAAATTGAAAAAGCGCGTGAGCAGGTGCAGAACCTCGAGTAAGCTAACAGTCAAGCCATCCGAAACCAAACCAGCGCAGCATTCAACCCCAGGAGATCCCTGCACGTGGCAGGACTTTTATTTATTCTGTCGGCGCCGTCGGGCTCGGGAAAATCGACCCTGGTGAGCGAACTGCGCTCCATGGTGCGGGACCTTGATTTTTCCGTGTCGTGGACGACGCGCTCCCCACGCGGATCGGAGCAGCCGGGACGCGAATACCACTTTACTTCGCGGGAGACCTTCGACCGCATGATCGCGGCGGATGAATTTCTGGAGCACGCCGATGTCTTCGGCAACTATTACGGCACCGCGCGGAAAAGCCTGGAGGAAGCAGCCAGCCACGGACGCGATCTGCTGCTGGACATCGATGTGCAGGGCGCTTCCCAGGTGCGGCAGAAGATGCCGGAGGCCATCAGCATTTTCATTCTTCCTCCGAACCCGGAGGTGCTGGCGCTGCGTTTGAAAAATCGCAGCCGCGCGGAAGGCGGGGTTTCCCCGGAGGTTGTCGAAAAGCGGCTGGCCAGGGCGCGGCATGAGATTGAAAATTATCGCGATTATCGCTACATCCTGATCAACGATGTGCTGGAAAGGGCGGTGGAGGAGTTGACGGCCATCGTAGTCGCCGAGCGACACAAGCACCACGAGCCAGGCGGGCTTCCCGCAAATGGCGACGGACAACGGCCGGAACAGCTGGCCCGGCGGTGCCTGCTGGAAAATTCCGCCGATCGGCTGCATCCTGTTCTGGCATCATTTGGAATATCGATGTAAGCTGGGTTCACTTCAAGCGGATTTCCTATTTCAATTCTCCGCGTCGCTTGTCTTCGGAAGGCTTTCTTCGGCCGCACGAAGCCGGGTCGCGTTGGGATATACCTATAAGCAATCCGCTCGAATCGCAGCAGAGCTCCGCAGTCTCACCCGTACCGCAGGAGAATGCATATGGAAGAAATCGCTGTCAAGGAAAGTAAATATCGCGCCGTCCATGTGGCCGCGCGCCGGGCGCGGCAGTTGCAGTCTGGAGCCACTCCCATCGTCCCCACGCGCTCCACCAAGGCGGTTCGCATCGCACAGGATGAAGTGGAAGCGGGCCTGGTCGAGTATGTGGTTCCCGAGGGACCTTCCCGCAAGGAACTGGGATTGCCAACCGGCTACACGCCGATTCTGCACTCGTAATTCGGCGTTCCATGCCTCCTTCCGGCACGGGCAAAGGGCAGAGCCGCGAGCGTACAATCAGACCCATGAAGGTCACGGTTGGGGTCTGCGGTGGGATTGCCGCCTATAAAGCGGCGGAGCTGGTACGCGCACTGCAACAACAAGCGCTGGATGTCCAGGTGGTGATGACAGCGGCGGCCCGGCAATTCATCACTCCCCTTACATTTGCCAGCCTGACGGGCCATCGCGTCATTACCGGGCTGTGGGACGGCGACGCGGGGAATAGCGACGCGGCGGTCCCCAACCTAAACTCCGCCATCGAGCATATTTCAGAGGCCCAGTCCACAGAAGCGCTGGTGATCGCACCGGCGACCGCCGATATTCTGGCACGGCTGGCGCATGGAATGGCCGACGATTTTCTCACCACCATGGCGTTGGCTTCTCCCGCGCCGTTGATCCTTGCTCCCTCCATGAATGTGCAGATGTGGCAGCACCCGGCGACGCAGGCGAACCTGGCCACGCTGAGCCAGCGCGGCGCACGCATTGTCGCCCCAGAGAGCGGCTATCTTGCCTGCGGCATGGTGGGAGATGGCCGTCTGGCAAGTACGGAAGCCATCGTCGCCGCCGTTTTGGAAACGCTGCAACGACGCCACGACCTTGCCAATGAAACAGTGCTGGTGACCGCCGGAGGGACGCGCGAGGCGCTGGACCCGGTGCGCTATCTGGGAAATCGTTCCAGCGGAAAGATGGGATATGCAATGGCGGATGCCGCGCGTACTCGCGGCGCGCGGGTGATTCTGATCAGCGCTCCGACACAATTACAGCCTCCGCCGGGATGTGAATTCATCGCCGTGACCTCGGCGGAAGAGATGCGGCAAGCTGTTCTCGATCGCCTGCCGGAGACGACGCTGGTGGTCAAGGCAGCCGCGGTCGCGGATTATCGTCCGCGTCTGCGCGCGGAACAGAAGATCAAACGCACCGGCCCGATTACGCTGGAACTGGAGCCGACCGAAGACATTTTGGCGGAAGTGGTTTGCGCCCGCCGGCCCGGCACGCTGGTAGTCGGCTTTGCCGCCGAGACGGAGCGGCCCATGGAGCACGCTCGCGGCAAGCTGGCGCGCAAAGGGGTCGATGCTATCGTGCTGAACAATGTAAGCGGTTCAGGGGTTGGGCATTCCGGGATTGGATTCGATTCCGACCGCAATGCCGTTACATTTCTGACGCCGACCGCCTCGCACGAATTGCCGGAGATGCCGAAGCGCGACCTGGCGGACCGGATTTTGGATGAGATTGTGCAATTACGCCGGCCGCCCCGGGTGGTCGCGGAAATCAACACCACTTCCGCCCACGCAATGCACTGATCCCCATCCATGACCTTGCCTCTACAGCCGGACCAACGCCAGCAACTCGCCACCCTGCTCACTTACTGCCGGGAGATGGGCGGCGTCGAATTCTATCGCGGCGCGGACGACATACTGCCGGCTGCCATCGCGGCGGAAGCGGCTCTGTCGGCTGTCGCGAACAACAGTGCAAATGATTCCTCCAGTCGAACACCTACTCCTACTGCTTCGTCTGACTCGATCCCAACTATGCCCCGAAATGCAAATGTATTGACGCCCCCTCCGACGATTGACTTTTCTGCTCCTGCCATCGCGCCGGAAAACCGTCCCGCGGCGTTGCAGGCCATTCGAGATGAGATTGGCGACTGCACCCGCTGCCCGCTGGCATTCGAGGGACGCAATCAAATTGTGTTCGGCAATGGCGATCCGAACGCCGAGCTGCTGTTTGTGGGCGAAGGCCCGGGCGCCGATGAGGACATCCAAGGCTTTCCCTTTGTGGGCCGCGGGGGGCAACTGCTGAACAATATGATCGCCGCCATGGGCCTGAAGCGGGAGCAGGCCTACGTCGCCAACATTGTGAAGTGCCGCCCGCCGAAGAATCGCGTTCCTGAACCGATCGAGGCCACCACCTGCACGCCATTTCTGTTTGAACAGATCGGCGTGGTCCGTCCGAAGCTGATCGTCGCACTGGGAGCGACCGCCGCTACCTACATGCTGGGAACGAAAGCAGCCTTGTCCGTCCTGCGGGGAAAAATGCATGAGTGCATGGGGACGAAGCTGATCGTGACCTACCATCCGGCATACCTACTGCGCGATCCCCGGCAGAAAGCGGAAGCCTGGAAGGACCTGCAGCTAGCCATGAAATTCCTTCATCTTGTGCCGCCCGCGAAGGGATAGACCGGTTGCACGACGCCCGGCATCCAATTCCATTGAACATCCAGCGAAGGAGAGCGACATGGCACAGCACACCCAGCTACAGGCTGCAGACGGCCACAAATTCGATGCCTATATTGCGCAGCCCAGCGGGGAGCCCAGGGCGGGCATTGTGGTGTTGCAGGAGATTTTCGGCGTCAATGCGCATATTCGTTCTGTAGCCGATGGCTTTGCGCGGACCGGGTATCTGGTCATCGCTCCGGCGCTGTTCGATCGCGTGGAACGCAATGTGGAGCTGGCTCCCGAACCGGCAAGCACAAAAAAGGGGATGGCGATTGCGTCGCGTCTTCAACCCGATCAGTCACTCGCCGATATTGAAGCGGCCATCGAGTACCTGCGGGAACATGGCGTGCGGAAGGTGGGCGTAGTGGGCTACTGCTGGGGAGGGGCGATGGCGTGGCTGAGCAATACGCGACTTCATCCGGATGCCACCGTCTCCTATTACCCCGGCAGAATTCAGAATTATGCCGATGAGAAGCCTTCATGCCCGGCGATGTTTCATTTCGGCTTGCTCGATAAAAATATTCCTGAAACGGTGGTCGAGGACTTGCGGCAGAAGCAATCCGCTTCCCCGGTGTACACCTACGAAGCGGATCACGCCTTCAACAACGACATGCGCCCTAGCTACAACGAAGCGGCCGCGAAGCTGGCCCGGCAACGAACGCTGGCGCACTTCGATAAATACCTGGCAACCAAATCACATTGAGCTGGAGCGAGCTTCCCGGGATCTCAGGCGATAATTCAAGAAAGCCTTTATGCCGCTCTATTGCGATGTCGCGCTCCCGGTGCCGGTGGACCGGACCTTTACCTATTCCATTGAAGGCGCGTTGCCGGTGATCGGAGGGCGCGTTCTGGCGCCGTTCCGGCGCGAACAATTGCAGGGCATCGTGGTCGCGCTGCATGACCAGACGCCGGCTGCAGAGACACGAGCGATCCTGCGTGTGCTGGATCAGGAGCCGGTTCTATCGGAAGAATTGCTGGAGCTGGGGAGGTGGATCGCGGGCTACTATCTGGCTCCGCTGGGGGAAGTGCTGCGCACCATGCTGCCCCTGGGTGCGGAGATACGCAAAGAGACGCTGTACCGCATCACCGAAAAAGGGCGAGAAAAGCTGCTGGGAGCGTTGCAGCCCATGCTCGAAGCAACGGCGCTCGAAACAACCGCGCTCGAAACAACGGCGAAAGACGATCTCGATCAGTCGGTGCTCAAGTTTCTGGCGGAAAAAGAATCCGCGCGCGCAGCCACACTGCGGACGAAGACGACCGCCTCCGCCGCAGTGTTGAACCAACTGGCGGCGAAACGCTGGATTGAGCGGTTCACCACGGCGGAGCCGCAGGAGCCGCGGCGCACGGTTCGCATTGCAGTGCTGGCGCCGGAGGCGCGGCTTCCCAAACTGAACGACAATCAGCAGCGCCTGCTTGCTGAGCTGGCGAGCGCAGGCGGGCGGCTGCCGGTCAGCGATATTCCAGCACTTTCAATTCCTGCTTCCACATTGGGCACACTGGTGCGGCGTGAACTGGTGCGCATTGAAGAGAAGCCGATCGACAGCTTGTTCGATACATTCGAGCTGCCGAAAGATCTGCCGGGTTCCTCCGTGCCGGTCGAAGCGATGCTGAATGCGGCGCAGCGGGAAACGATGCTACAGATCGCGGCCAGCGTCCATGCCAGGAAATTTCAGCCATTTCTGTTGCATGGCATCACCGGCTCCGGCAAGACGGCGGTCTATATCGCCGCCATGCGCCGCGCGCTGGACGCGGGATTGTCGAGCCTTTTACTGGTGCCGGAGATTGGCCTGACTCCGGCGATGGTGGCGCAGTTGCGCTCCAGTTTCGGGGATGAAGTCGCGCTGCTGCATTCCGCGTTGACAGGCACGGAACGGACAGCGCAGTGGCATCGCATCCGGCGCGGCGAGGCGCATGTGATCGTCGGCACGCGCTCGGCGGTGTTTGCGCCCATTTCAAATCTCGCGTTGGTGGTTGTCGATGAGGAACACGATACCTCCTACAAACAAGCCGACCTGCCCCGCTATCACGCGCGCGATGTCGCGGTGATGCGGGCGAAATCCGCAGGCGCGACGGTTCTGCTGGGATCGGCAACGCCTTCGCTGGAATCGTGGGCCAACGCGCACAGCGGCAAATACACATTGCTGGCGCTGAAAGAAAGAGTGGGGCAGCGGCCGCTGCCGCAGGTTTCCCTGATCGACATGCGGCGTGAATTCGCCGAGACCGGGCAGGAACATCTGCTGTCGCGCGCATTGATCGAGGAGATTGAAACCACGCTGGGCCGCGGCGAGCAGGCCATGCTGCTGCTGAACCGGCGCGGCTATTCATTCGTGGTGATGTGCCGCGCCTGCGGAGAAAAGCTGGAATGCGAGAATTGCGCCATCGCCCTGACCCATCACAAGGCTGCGCAGCAGAGCGATCCCGGCGCGCCGCTGCATCAGCGGATGGAGTGCCACTATTGCGGGTTCCGCAGAACTGTTCCCAAGCACTGCCCGAAGTGCGAGAGCGAGCATTTGTACTTTTTCGGCGTTGGCTCCCAGCAGGGTGAAGAACGACTGCAGGAGATGTTTCCGCACGCGCGCATTGCCCGCATGGATCGCGATACCATGCGCAATCACCGCGATTATGAACGCATCCTGGCGCGGTTGCATAGCGGCGAGGTGAATCTGCTGGTGGGGACGCAGATGATCGCCAAAGGGCATGATATTCACGGCGTAACGCTGGTGGGAGTGATCGGAGTGGACCACGCCCTGAGCCTGCCGGACTTTCGCGCCGCTGAGCGTGTCTTCCAGCTGTTGACGCAGGTGGCGGGCCGGGCAGGCCGGGGAGAATTGCCGGGCCGCGTGCTGGTGCAGACCAATCATCCGGACCACTATGCGATTCGCTTTGCCGCCGAGCACAACTATGCCGGATTTGTCGGGGAGGAATTACGATACCGGCGCTTGCTGCACTATCCCCCGGCCGCGGTGCTGACGAATGTACTGATTGAACACAGCGATCTGGCGAAGGCATCCCGCTGGGCCAGCCAGTTGGGAAACTGGTTCCAGCATCAGACGCTGCCCGGCGTGCGCGTGCTGGGGCCGGCGGCTTCGCCCATCGCGCGGATCAAGCGCATTCACCGATTTCATTTGATATTGAAGGCTTCGCAGCGCAAACAGTTGGCGGCGGCGGTGCGGCGGATGTTGACCTTTGCGGATTCCGCGGAGATTCCACGCCGCCACGTTACGGTAGATGTGGATGCGGTGCAGCTGATGTAGCGGGAAGGCTCGATAGCTAGCGCGGCATGTCGCGGTGAATCACTTTCACTTTGTAGCCATCGGCCTGCAATAGCTGCTGCATTTTCTCGGCGATCATGACGGAGCGGTGCTGGCCCCCGGTACAGCCAAAGGCGACGCTGAGATAGCTCTTCCCTTCCTGCATGTAATGCGGCAACAGGAACAAGAGCAGGTCATGCACTTTCTGAATAAATTCTTTCGTCTCGGGAAATTTATTGATGTAACGAACCAGCCTGGGGTCCTGGCCGGTCAAGGGGCGAAACTCCGGAATGAAGTGCGGATTGGGGAGAAAGCGCACGTCGAAGACCAGGTCGGCCTCCTGCGGAACGCCATTTTTATATCCGAAGCTGATGGTGGAAATCAGCAGGTTTCTCTCCTGGCTCTCCGGTTGAAAAAGTCCAGTGATGTGGGCGCGCAGTTCATGAACATTGAAGTTGGTGGTGTCGATCGAGACGTCGGCGAGGTTCCGCAGCGGCTCCAGCAACTCGCGTTCGGAATGGATGGATCGGCGAATGGTGTCAATACGACCTAGCGGATGGGGGCGCCGGGTCTCGGAAAAGCGTCGCAGCAGCGCCTCATCGGAGGCTTCGAGAAACAGCAGGCGGGTGGAAGTCGTCTGCCGGACTTTGCGCAGAATTTTCGGAAAGCGGTCCAGCTGCGGGCCTTCCCGCACATCGATGACCAGCGCGGCGCGATTGATCTCCGGCGATTGACGGATGAGATCGGCAAAGCGCGGGATGAGGTCAATGGGAAGATTGTCGACGGAATAATATCCCAGGTCCTCAAAGGTTTTCAGCGCGGAGAGCTTGCCCGACCCGGACATGCCGGTGACGATGACAAGTTCGTTATCGGCCAGGTGGCGTTTGGAATCGCTGCTGGATTTGCGCCCGGAATGGATCTGGTTTCCATCGGCGATTGATAGAGGATCCGAAGCCAACCCGGCTTTGCCGGAAGCGCCCTTGCTGGAACCGGATCTGGGCGTGGGCTGCTTCGATGCTTTTTCTTCGGGCGAGCGCTTCATGCATCCCCTCTTGCGATACGGCTTTCAGGATACCTGCGCCTCGGAATTTCACAACAAAAAAAGCGAACCTCGTGCAGTGGCTTCGAAAATTCGTTCGGTTAAAAGTCGGAGAATAGAAAATCGCGAGATCGAAGAAACAGCAAATAGCTCCACTCTGTCGGGTCGTCGCAGCGAAGCGGACTCCCGTCGGGAGGACAAAGGCGTGAAACCAACGATTACTTTAGTACGCTAAGAAACCTCGATCAGCCGGACGATTCCGTCGCCCGCGCAATGCAGCACCTTCACATCGCCCGCCAGGTCGCGAAAGACAAACACATCCCGATTGCCGGATTCGGCTTCTTTTACTGCTTCCTCAAGCGTCATGGAACGCGACGCCATCGACTGCGGCGTGGAGACGACGTGCAGGCCAGCCGCTTTCCCATTGGCCGGCGCAGTCTTTTTTTCAGGGGCACCCTGTGACATCTCTTCTCCGGCCGCAAGGGCTGGAAGCACGGAATTGATGGACTTTCCCTGGCGCTTTTTTTCGAGCAGACTCTTCTTTCGCCGGAGCGCCTGCTTTTCCGCTTTCTCGAGCGCGATTTTGAGCGCCACGGTTAACTCCGGCGCCTCCGCCACACCGACCACAGTATGGTGGCGCGCATTTACAGTGACTTCCGCGATCTCGGCATGTTTTTGCGAGCTTAAGATAACGTGGGCATTCGCGCCCCGGCCAACGATTTTCTCAATGCGGGCCAACCCTTCATCGGCGAGCTTGCGCAGATTCCGGCTCACTTTCACCTTTCTTCCAGTCAGTTCAGAGTCCATCCGCTTCCCCTTCCTAAATGCCTCTCGCTCTCTTCACTCAGATGCGAACGCGGCGTTGATGTGTGCTGGGGATTCCCATATCTTCCCGATATTTCGCGACGGTGCGGCGGTTGACCGCAATGCCCTGCGATTGCAGCAACGATGCGATCGCATCGTCTGTCAGCGGCTTGCGGGAATCCTCTTCTTCAATCATCTTTTTCACTTTGCGCTTCAGCAGCAGCAGCGGTGTCTCCGCGCCCTCCGGCCCGTTGACCCCCTCGGAAAAAAAGAAGCGAAGTTCAAAGACGCCTTGAGGAGTATGCACATACTTATTGGCGACGGCGCGGCTGACGGTGGAGGCATGCACGCCGATCTCTTCCGCCACTTCCTTGATCATCATCGGTTTCAGCGCATCCACACCATCCTCCAGAAAATCCCGCTGGCGGCGGATGATCGCTTCGCAGGTCCGAAGAATCGTATTCTTGCGCTGCTCGATATTGCGCATCAACTGGATGGCGGAGCGATACCGCTCCTTCACATACTCACGCACTTCGCGCTCTGTGCCTTCCTGGCTGAGCATGCGGCGATAGCCATGGTTCAGCCGCAATGTCGGCATTTCTTCATCGTTGATCAGGATGACGTATTCATCGTCTCGCTTGGCGAATGCGACGTCGGGCTCAATCAAACGCGGCTGCTCGCGGTTATAGCGCTGGCCGGGCTTGGGATCGAGCCCGCGAATGGCCTCGATCGCGGCCTGGACCAGGGGCCGTGGGCAGCCCGTCAGTTTTGACAATTCGCGAATGTCCCGCTTTAAGAGATGGGGCAGAAATTCATCGATGACCCGTCGCGCCAACGGCAGAATTGCGCCGGCGTCCAAGGCTTCGGCGTCTGGATTGGCGGAATTTCCATTTCCGCCGGTCCTTTCGGCGGTGGCCGCCAGTTGAACCGTTCCAGCCAGCGCATCGGCCTCTTCGCTTCGCATGTCCAACTGAACCAGCAGGCACTCTCGAAGATCGCGGGCGGCAACGCCGGCGGGATCCAGCCGGCGAACAATTTGAAGCGCGCGGGCCAGGTCTTGCTGCAATGCCGAGGCGGCTGAAGCCTCCGAACCGTTGGGTGATTCGAACGCCCGTAGATGTGCGTAGGCCTGTGAACGGTTTGCGCTGTGCGCGCCAGGAATGCGCCGGTCGGCTGGCTCGACTTCCTCCGTAACCGCATGGATTGCGTCGGAGATGGAATTTTCCGCTGTTGGAGACTGGCCGTTCCCTGCCTGCGCGAGCGCCGCCAACAACTCTTGATCGCTGGCGGTGAGATAGCCATCTTCATTGAGATTGCCGATGATCAATTCCGCAGCCTCGCGCACGCCCGGCGCAAGGTGCAGTGAGCCGAGTTGCCACATCATGTGATCGGTCAGCGTGGTGGGCTTGGAGAGAAAATTCTCAAATGAAGGCTTCTCGTTGACTTCGCTACTTTGCGGCGTGCGATAGCCGGGATCGAGGTAATCCTGAAAATAAGAGCCGAAGTCGATCTCGTCAAAAGGATCGCGTTCCTCTTTTTTTTCTTCGCCCGCAGGGGCCGCTTCCTCGGATGCGCGGGTCTCCTCGATCGTCGGAGCTGATTCTTCCAGTTCCTCCAGCACCGGATTCTCAAGAATCTCGGCGTCAATCATCTCTTTCAATTCCTGCTTGTTCAAAGCCAGCAGGCTGACCATTTGAACGAGGCCCGGCGTCAGCACCTGTTTTTGTGCGACCTTTATGTTGAGCCTGGGTTGAAGGAGAGCCATGGCAGAAGTCTCAGGAATTCGGGGTGAACGTGCTCCCAGTTTACATTGCAAAGAGATTGATTGGACGCCGCCAGAACCGTGCTGCGCAGGATTGAGCCGATTCCGATACTAAAAGCAGCTCCACGGTTACTATACCCCGCAAAAAATCACGAAGTGCAGCCTTTCTCAAAGGAAAGGCAAACGCAAAGGTTCAATTTCAGAGGGTAAATCTGCCGTGGAACTGCTTTAGCCGAGTGTAAAACCTTCGCCGAGATACACTCGCCGCACCTCCGGATCGATCCCGAGTTGCTCCGGCGTTCCTGTCCGGAAAATCTTTCCTTCGTTGATGATATAAGCCCGATCCGTGACGGTTAAGGTTTCCCTGACGTTATGGTCGGTAATCAGCACGCCATAACCGCTGGCTTTCAAATCGAAGATAATATCCTGCAGATCGTGGACGGCAATGGGATCGATTCCAGAAAAAGGCTCATCCAGAAGAATGAATTTCGGCTCGATGCAAAGGCAGCGGGCAATCTCCACACGCCGACGCTCCCCGCCGGAAAGCGCGTAACCGCGCGTTTTTCTCACATGCCCCAAACTTAACTGTTCGATGAGCCGCTCCATGCGCGTGCGGCGCTTTTCCCAACCGCCGGGCTGTGTTTCGAGCACCGCCAGAATATTTTCTTCCACCGTCAGCTTGCGAAAAACAGACGGCTCCTGCGGCAGATAACTGATGCCGAAGTTGCGGGCCCGGAGATACATGGGCAGACGCGTAATGTCCTGATCGCCGACCAGCACGCGACCGGAGTCCGGCGGCACCAGACCGACAATCATATAGAACGTTGTTGTTTTTCCGGCTCCGTTCGGGCCCAGCAGGCCGACCACCTCACCCTGATGAATCTCCAGGCTGACGCCGCGCACGACCTGTCTTCCACGATAGTCTTTGGCGAGTTGATCGGTCGTAAGCTGCTGCATTATTTTTTCTGGACCCTGGTCCTGGTTGTGGTAGCGCCGTCTACCATTATCGCCTGATCCGCGGATGCGAAGGTCAAACTCTGTCCGGTGACGGTTCCGCGTTCTACATCCGTCACCGTCGGCGGACCGCTGTCATCGCCGGTCAGCACAAAATGACCATTCGAGGCTGTATAGACCAGGCGCGTACCGGTGGCGCGTCTTCCGGGCTGCAGAAGACGCACATTTCCAGTGGCGACAATGCGCTCAACGGAAGATTGTCCACCATAGTCGCGGTCGAAGGAAAGGTTTTCCTCTTTTTTTGCTGTACGGCTATCGTCAAGGCGCGAACCTGTGGAGCGCGAACCTGGGGGGGTAAAAAAAACCTCGACCCGGTTCGCAAATAACTGCCCATCCGAACTGGTGAGCTGAACGTGGTTCAAGAAGCTCGCCTTTCGCGCCGTGTCGGAATACATGAGCCGCTCGCTCAAGATACGAAATGTCCGCATTCCAGTTACTTTGGTTTGCGCAGCGTTTCCTGTTTGTGCAGCGGCATCTCCGACAAAACTGCCGAGCACGCACTGCGCGCAGGGTTGATCGCTATAGGCAATCAGCGTTTGCGCGGTACGGGAAAACTCAATCACCGGAGCTTCGAGGGTGTTGTCTCCCTGCCACAATCTTGCGCGCCCCGAAAAGACGGCTGTCTGGTTTTGGTGGGTCAGAGTCGCTTGTTGGGCGATGATGTGTACCGGCTGGCTCGCGTTCAGCAATCCTCCGGAAGGCTGCGCCGCAGATCCGCCGGTACGCTGCCCGGTGGCGCGCAGCGTCATTTGAACAGCGCCCATGGCCATCATTTTTTGGGATGTCCGCTCCATCTGCATACGATCGGCCGTCATCACCATCTGTGCATTCTGGAATGCCGGCTTGCCGGTTAACGTCAGCGTGTCATCGGCGGCTTGATAGCTGGCGCGCTGGGCCGTTGCTGTCGAAGTCCGCGAACCGTTTGTGCCGCCGCTTTTCTCTTTTGCGATCTGCTTCAAAGTGACATGGCCGGTTTGCACCGCGGTGCGAATCGACTGCGCCAGCGAGAAAGGTTTCCCATTGGAAGCATTCGAGGCGGGCTTTTTAAGACCGGCGGCCGTTGACGGACCCGGCGAATTCAAAGGGCTTGACGCAAATTCCACGTGGAGGGTATCGCCGGTGCTCGAATCGAAGTCGCCATTTGGGGCGACCGTCTGCAACAGGGTATGTCCGTCGCCATCGATCTGCCGCATCTGGTTTCCAGCGGCGAATTTGGCGTTCAAGGTTTGCGCGGCCAGGGTCGATTCCTGCGCGGCGCGGCCCGGCGCAATCACCTGCGAATGAACGACTGCATTGCCCATCGCTTCCGCGGATTGTATTTGTGCCTGACCGGTTGAGGCAGGCCGCAAGTGGATCGTTACATGATCGGAAGCCAGCGTGCGGCGCAGATGCTGTTCGCCGGAAGCTATCACCTGCTGAAGCTGTACATCGCGATCCAAAACAACGCGATTCGCGCGACCCTGGCCATCGAAGGCGACATCCGCTTTCTCCGCACGGCCGGAGCTCTGCTGTGTGGATTGAATCTCTGAAAATCGCATGCCGCCGGAAAAATGCGCCTCCGTGGGCCGGCTGTTTCCCGACAGCAGAACATGCATTGCGGCTGCTCGCACGCTCATCGTGCCGGCGGAATCCAACCGCACATCTCCCCGCGCGTCCAGTTGCCGCGGCGAGCCGGCATTGCGCAACAGCACAAGCGCAGTCTGCGCTTTCCCGCTGGTGATTCCTTTTGCCGTTCTGGAGGAATATTGCGGCTGCAATAGATGTACCTGGCCGTCATTCCGGTTATACGTGGCGCTGGCGGCATGCAGCACGGCCGGCCCCTGCTGCAGAGTTGCCGTCAACACCAGTTGAGATTTGAGCAGTAACTGTCCCTGCTTCGAGTCATACTCCGCGCCGAGGGCGTGGCCACTCGACCGCGCGGTTTGAAAATCGACTTCGCCATCGCAGGTCGCCACGCCTGTCTTTTGATTGAAGATCAGTCCGTGGGTGGTGATTCGGATCGCCTGGTCCGCATTTTGTCCGGCAGCCGTATCGCGTGTTTTGGCAGGGGGAGCGTGGAGAACAATCTTCGCCTCGCCGGGAGACCGCACAATCTGGCTGTGTGGATCGAATTCAAAGTCCGTACCGGCGATGGTGTCGGCCTGATTGTCCTGACTGTTGTACAAATCGATTTCGACATCGTGCAGCGAAACGCGGCCCCCGGATTTAAACTTTACCGCGCGGGCGGCATGCAAGGTGAACAAGGTACGGCCCTGGCCGTTGCTTTGCGATAGAACGAAGCCCTGGGTCGATTGCTGAATCTGAAGACCGAGCCGGCCTGGAAGATCCTGCGCGATACGCCGAAGACGCCACCTTCCATAGAGCAGGGAGGCAGCGATCGCCAGCACCAGAAGCGCAGCCAAAGCTACGATGGCACGGCGCAGCCGCTCAATGGTCAAGGGCATGTTTTCATCTTCTCATTTCACGCCGACTTTCCTCCAAACACTACAATGGAGCCATGGCAGACCCGCTGTACTACAGCCTTTGGTTTCCGAATTTTCGCTTCGCCATGCTGCCGGAAAAACTGGTGCAGGTGATGCATCAACTGCCGCAGGCGCGGGTGCTGGCCGCATCCGTCTATCCACTGGACTGGCAGCAGTCGCCCAGCTTTCAGCGCATCTTCAGCCGCGATCCGGCGGAGGGAGAGTCGCTCGAAACCGCGGTCGCCGAAGCCACAGAGATGCTGCATGAAGATTGCGCCTATGAGTTCGAGCTGCCGTGGACGCTGTGGCATCCGGAAAGCCAGGGCGTGCTCGATCCGATCTGGAAAGAGCTGCCGCACGTGGTGCGCATCACCGGCTTTGGACCGGAGTTCGACAACGGCGCTTATGCGCAGGAGGGGCAGATCCGCGTTGACCTGGGCCTCGATACCGCATTTCTGTATGAGGATGTGATGCTGGATGACGAGGGCCAGCTTCACATCCAGCAGAACGTTGAGCGGCTGGTGGAGCTGACGACGGCCATTGAAAAGAACTGCGGCGTGGAGACGCGCCTGCTATGGACGGAGAGCGAAGAGAACCTGGCGCAGAAGCTGATCGCACGATTGCAGAAGCTGAATTAATTTTCCTGCTGAATCGAGGCCAGCTCGGAGAAATCCGCCGCCCAGCGCACCACGGATTCTGTTCGCGCCAAAAGCGCGAGGCGGTTGTCGCGGACCGGCACGTCCTCCACCATCACCATGACGGAATCGAAGAAGGCATTTAAAGGCTGCTGCAAAGCGGCGATGGCGGCAATCACTTCGTTGTAATCGCCGCCGCGATAGTTCTTTTGAATTCTGCCTTCGGCTTCCGTCACTGCTTGTGACAAGGCAAGCTCGGCAGACTCCGTCAAGAGGGATGCGACCTCCGCCGACGGATGTTTGATGTTCTTTTCCCTCGCCTGCCGCAGAATATTGGAGGTTCGCTTCAATAACTCCGCGACGGCAAGGACATTTGCGGAACCAATCTGCTGGTTCAAGGCCCCGGCGAAACCAGCGATATGCTTATAGCCGACCAGTTTCTCTTTCGATTCGCCATTCTCGCCTGCCGCACGTGAATTGCGTACCGCCCTGGCAACATGCAGGCGAGCCCCGCCGGTCTCCTGTAGATAAAACTCCAGGCGGTCCAGCATGAAATCCAGGATCGTGGACCGCTCGGGACATTCGCCTGTCGAACAGCCGGCGTTTACCACCGTCACTAGATGAAGCTGATCGCGCACCGCTGCATTTTCCGCCAGGATTCGCACAACGCCCGCACCGGCACGCCGCAACGCAAATGGATCTTTCGAGCCTGTGGGAATCATGCCCTTGCGAAACATCGCGGTAATGGTACTCATCTTGTCCGCAAGCGAAACGACGGCACCCAGTTGCGTATGCGGAATCTCGTCTGCAGCCCCTTGTGGCCGATAGTGTTCATAGATCGCATCTGCAACTTCCCCGGACATCCCCTGTTGGCGCGCATACAGTCCGCCGACAATCCCCTGCAGCTCTGTAAATTCCTTGACCATCTCCGTTGTCAGATCGGTCTTCGCCAATTTCACGGCCTGATCGAGGCTCTTCCCGTCACCGGGATTTTCCAGAGCAGCATTGATTTGTCGAGCTGCGTCGAGATTTGCCGTGGTCTTGTCCCAATAGCTGCCGATCTCTTTTTGGAAAGTCACGTTCTTCAGCATCTCGACGCGATCGATGAGCGGAATCTTCTGGTCCACATCCCAGAAGAAACGGGCGTCGTTGAAGCGGGCGCGCAGCACGCGCTCATTCCCGTGGCGAATGATGGCTGCTCCCGCAGTGTCGACTTCGATATTCAGGACAGCCAGAAAGTTCGGCAGCAGTTTTCCATTCGCATCTTCCAGCGCAAAGTATTTCTGGTGATCGCGCATGACCGTCACCAGCACTTCTTCCGGCAGTGTGAGATAGCTTGCGTCGAAGCTGCCCAGGATTACATTCGGCCACTCCGTCAGGTGAGTCACCGTTTCCACCAGCGGCTCATCCTCGCGCCAGCGCGCGCCGGGTATCTGCCGCGTGGCTGCGTCAAGCGCCTTGCGGATGCGATGCCTACGCGCCTCCGGATCGACTTCGACATAGACCGCGCGCAGCTTCTCCGGGTACTCCCGCGGCTTCGGGATCGTGACCGGCTCCTCCCCGTGCAGCACGCGATGGCCGTACGTCAGAGCGTCGGCGCGAATTCCGGCAAACTCGAGAGGCAATACTTCCTGATCCAACAGCGCCACCAGCCAGCGCAGCGGACGCACGAAGCGCTCCGGCTTGCCCGCGCGCCAGTACATACTTTTCGGCCAATAGAGACCGCCGATCTCCGCCGGCAGCAGACTTGTCAGCACATCGCCAGCGCCGCGGCCCGGGCGGCGCACGGTTGCCGCGACATACTCGCCCTTCGCATTCTGGATTGTCTCAAGCGCGCCAACTTCCACGCCGGATTTTTTCGCGAATGCTATCGCGGCTGGAGTGGGCGCTCCATTTTTATAGGCGACGGCGACCGATGGGCCGACCACCTGCTCTTCCATTTCGACCTGTTTTTCGAGCAGCCCTTCAGCCAGAACGGCCAGACGCCGCAGCGTCGAGAAACTCTTTACCGCCAGGTTCTCTGTCGCCAGGCGTTCGCGCAGCAGCAATTCACGGAGGCGCTTTTCCAATTCCGCCTGCGCGGGAGCAATCATGTCGGCGGGGATCTCTTCCAGTCCTACTTCAAGCAAAAATGCGGACATTCGTATCGTTTCCTGAATTCATTTTTCAATCTACAGTGAGGGATATTCTCTCCCACTCAAGCCACCCCATTCGACTCGCTTTGCTCGCTCAGGGTGGGCTTGAATGGGGCACCCCGGGACTTTTCAACCCAGCTATGTTTCGTTCAGAATGACTTCTTTTTGTTGCGCGGCATAGGCCTTCGCCACGCCCACGGCCAGCGCGCGGATTCGCGCAATGATGCCGACGCGCTCCGTCACCGAGATGGCCCCGCGCGCATCGAGCAGGTTGAAAAGGTGCGAGCATTTCAGACAGAGATCGAATGCAGGCAGAAATGGAAAGCGATTGCGTGTTTCGGCGTCTGAATCCTCCGACAGTGCGCGGGCCTCGGCCAGCAAAGCCTTGCACTCTTCCTCATACAGATGAAAATGCCGCCAGAGTTTTTCGACGTCCGCTTTCTCAAAGTTGTAGACGGAAAATTGCAGCTCATCCGCCAGGCGCACTTCGCCATAGGTCACAGCTTTGCCGGTGCCGGGTTCCCGCGCCCAAACAATGTCGTAGATGGAATCGACATCCTGTAGAAAGGCAGCGATCCGCTCCAGGCCGTATGTAATCTCACCGGCAATGGGGTCGAGATCGATGCCGCCGCATTGCTGGAAGTAGGTGAACTGCGTGATCTCCAAACCATCCAGCATTACCTGCCAGCCAATGCCCCATGCTCCCAGCGTGGGCGACTCCCAATTATCTTCCTCGAACTTCACATCGTGCTGCCGCAGATCGATGCCGATGGCCTGCAGGGACTCCAGATACAGCTCCTGAATATTGTCCGGCGGCGGCTTCAGAATCACTTGCAATTGCGTGTGCTTGAAGAGCCGGTTGGGATTTTCTCCATAGCGCCCATCGGCGGGGCGGCGCGACGGCTGCGCGTAGGCCACGCGAAACGGCTTTGGCCCCAGCACGCGCAGAAATGTCTCCGGCGACATGGTGCCTGCGCCCACCTCCACGTCATACGCCTGCTGCAGAATGCATCCGCGGCTGGCCCAGAATTGCTGCAACTGAAAGAGCAACTCCTGAAACGTCAATGGCGCTTTGGATGAAACCGGCGCGACATTCGAACCCTCTGCTGCCACGAAAACTCCCTTACAGAATGACGATGCGTTGATGCTGATTGTATCGAATGCGCGGCTTTTCTCCTGCAGCGTGTTTCATAATAGCCGCCGTATTCGCGGGTGCGATCTACACAGGCTAAAGCCCGATGCTTGTCAGCTTTTTTTTGGCACGACTGAAGTCGTGCCCTGATGCAAAACGATCTTCCAGAGCTAAAGCCCGATGTTTGTCAGCTTTTTTTTGGCACGACTGAAGTCGTGCCCTGATACAAAGCTGATTTATGAAACATGCTGTAGAAGCCGATCAGCCGCCCAGGCGGCTCCACGCGGCGGCGGAGTTCAATCGGCGCTCAATATGCCGCTCCAAAGTGCGCACCAGGAACCGCCGCAGGTCCTGGCCGCGCTGCCGCGTCCAGGGATCGTTCCCCAGGGCACGGATGGGCTCCCGCAACATGCGCTGCGCCAACACCAGCGACTCCCGGCTGAGCAGGCTGCTGTTGGGCCGTTTGTGATGCGCGCAGCTTAGCCCGTCGGCCAGCGGATGAAAGTATGCCGCCTCTTTGAGCGCGTCGCCGCATTCCGTGCAGCGGTCAATTACCGGCAACCAACCGATCAGCCGGGTGATCCACAAGGAAAAATAGGTGAGCGGCATCCAGCAGTTTTCGACCCGGGTCTCTTCCAGCGCAGACAGCGTGAGGCGAAAGATGGTGTCCTGCGGATCATGTTCGGGGAGCACGTTTTCGAGCACTTCGGCGTAAAAGGCCAGCGTGGCAGCCCGAAGATAATTCATGGGCTGCGAGAGCGGCGAAACCAGGCATTCAAAATGATCCATTCGCACCAGCTCCTGTCGCGGTTTTTCGGAATAGTCTGCGCGCACGTACGTCATCGGCTCCAGCGTTCCGCCGAAACGTTTTCTCGACTTCAGCGCGGCTTTGGCGATGCCGCGCACCTTGCCCAGATCGCGGGTGAAAAGCGAGACGAGCAAGTCCGACTCCTGAAACGGCCAGGTACGCAGCACGATCGATTCTGACTGGTGCGAAATCATAACGGAGACAATTCAGATTTATTCAATGCGCTGCCGAGATGGGCGTAATTCTCTGATTGTACGGATCGGCTGGCCCAATGGTTGGGCAGCAACGAAGGCTTTACTATAAGGAACAGGAGCCATGCCAACCATGCTGCATCCCGATCGACTGTTTCCCGCCGACGCAACCGCCCGGGCGATTGCACGCCGTCTCTATAGCGGCGTGAAGGACCTTCCCCTCGTCAGCCCGCACGGCCACACGGACGCCGCATGGTTCGCCGAAAACAAACCGTTTCCCGATCCCTCTACTCTGCTGATCCAGCCGGATCATTATGTTTTCCGCATGCTATATAGCCAGGGCATCCAGTTGGAGCGCCTGGGAATCGGCGAACGCCCGATCAAAGATCCCAGAGGCGTGTGGAGATTGTTCGCGAAATACTATTATCTGTTTCGCGGAACGCCGACCCGGCTGTGGATGGATTTTGTATTTCAGGAACTGTTTGACCTGAAAACACGGCTGTCTGAAAAAAATGCGGATGCCTATTACGACGCCATCCAGGAAAAGCTGGCAACGCCGGAGTTTCTGCCGCGCGCATTGTTTGAGCGATTCGGCATCGAGGTACTGGCCACGACGAATTCACCGCTGGAGACGCTGTCCGATCATCGCGCGTTGCGGGAATCCGGGTGGAAAGGGAAAATCATTCCTACATTTCGTCCCGACTCCGTCGTCGATCCCGACTTCGGCGGCTTTAAGGACAACGTGAAAAAGCTGGGCGAAACCGCCGGCGAAGACACGTCGCAATGGGCCGGATATCTGGCCGCGCTCGGCAACACGCGGCAGCGATTCAAGGAACTCGGTTGCACCGCGACCGACCACGGACATCCAACGCCGGCTACGGCAGACCTTTCATTTGAGCAGGCGGCCAAATTGTTCGACCGGGTTCGCTCCGGCACTGCGGAGATAGCGGAAAACGAATTGTTCCGCGCACAAATGCTGACCGAGATGGCAAAGATGAGCCTGGAAGACGGCCTGGTGATGCAGATCCATCCCGGAAGCCTGCGCAACCACAACCAGACCATCTACCGGAAATTTGGCCGCGACGTGGGCGCCGATATTCCAACGCAAACCGACTACGTGCGCAATCTGCAGCCCTTGCTGGACCGCATGGGCAATGAGGCGAATCTGACCATCATTCTGTTCACGCTGGATGAGTCCACCTATAGCCGCGAGCTGGCGCCGCTGGCCGGTCATTACCCTTGCCTGAAGCTGGGACCGCCGTGGTGGTTCTACGACAGCCCAGATGGAATGCTTCGCTTCCGCGAAACCACGACGGAGACTGCCGGCTTCTACAACACGGTGGGTTTCAACGACGACACCCGCGCGTTTCTATCCATTCCGGCACGGCACGATGTCGCCCGCCGCTGCGATTGCGCCTACCTGGCGACACTGGTTGCGGATCATCGTCTCGATGAGGACGAAGCCCACGAAGTCGCGTTGGATTTGGCCTATCGGCTGGCGAAGGCGGCGTACAAGCTCTAATTTTTACGTCGATTCCTTCGCACGCGATTTTCGCTGCGGCTCGCAGACGATGGCGCAATTCGTACGTCAGATCCTGACGACATGCGAGATAGAGTGTGCGGAGGGTTTTGAAGATCACACTCGCCGCCACCTTCACAAACAGGCAGAATGTGGTCCGCGCCCCAGAGACTTTCCCGGGTAATGGATTTCAGTCCCCAGTAGAACAAGAGAAGAGAAGCAATGACTGTAATTGACAGCGACCTGCCTCGGTAGTAGGTTTTAGGGCCACGGGGAAATTGGACTCCGTAGAAGACGTTATGCCGTTCGAAATAACAGGAGACAGGGGATGAACATGAATCTGAATGCAGGACGAAAGAAGGCGCTGCTGTACGGGTGCGCTCTGACAGTGCTACTAAGTCTAACCGCAAGCGCCAATGCCACAACCTGGTATGTGGGCCCAACCCGGACCTACAAAACTCCCTGCGCCGTCAGCACGCTGGTGGCGAATGGCGACACGGTGTATATCGATTATTCTCCATCGAATGCGCCAGGGGTCGGCTATTACGACGACAGTTGCGTGTGGAGGGCAAACAACCTGAGTTTAATCGGCGTGCTCGACTCGAACGGCAAACGTCCGGTTCTCAATGCGGCAGGGCTGACGGACACGGCGACGACCGGGCATATCGCCTTTCACCAGGGAATCTGGCTTATTTTCGGGAGCAACGCGACCGTTGAGAACATGGAATTCGAAAATGCCGGCGTCAGCAGTGACGATGGCGGGAACGGCGCCGGCATTCGCTCCAGTGGGGTAAATCTGAGCGTCATCAACAGCTACTTCCACGACAATCAGGACGGGATCCTGGAGAGCAACATTGCCGGGAGCAACATTGTGATTGAGAATTCGGAGTTCTACAAGAACGGCAATGATGACCCGAACTCCAGCGGTTACGGGCAAACGCACAACCTGTATATCGGCCATTGCGCCTCGCTGACGTTCGTGGATAGCTATAGCCACGCCGCCAACATCGGCCACGTATTGAAATCGCGCGCGGCTGTCAACTATATCCTCTATAGCAAACTGACGCAGGAAAATGGGGACCAGTCCAGCATCGAAATCGACCTGCCCAACGGCGGCACTTCGTATGTGATCGGGAATGAGCTTCAAAAAGGCCCCAATGAGGGGAACGACCACTTCGTGTCTTACCGCGAGGAAGGACCGAATCCCAACAATCCGGGGCAGGATCTCTACGTGGTGAACAACACCTTCGTAAATCAGCTTGGCGACAACGCGACGTACGTTACCGACCGGGCGACGACTGTGGGGGCGTTGCTGGAAAACAACATCTTCTACGGTGGCGGCACCATCACGGACCAGACGACCCCCACCCCAACGGAGATCACCAACTATTCCGTGTCGAACGATCCTTCAATGTTCGTGAATATTGACAAATTGAAGTACGACCTGACCGCAAGCGCCGGCTCGCCTCCCATCGATTCCGGCACGACGCCCGGATTGAGTACCGAGGGATATGCCCTGACACCACAGTTTCAATATATTCAGCACGGCGATGCCGCGGGTAATTTTGAATGCCAGCAGGCGCGTACGACCGTCAACGGCATCATCGATATCGGAGCGTATGAATATGGCAACGATGGCAGGGTGACGTGTCCTGCCAAGTAGCGTGACGATTCCACTTTCTTCGGTGGAGCGTCATTAGAAAAGATAGCGCAGGGCCTCTAACCGGGCCTTGCGCTTTTTTGTCCCAGGGAGCTAAAAACTTTGTGCTTGCTCTCGCCGTGCCAGGCAACTGTTTGAGGCAGGACGGAAGCATCCCGGTTACTTTTTCTTTCAGGGTTTCTTCCAGGAATTTGCTTTCAGAATCGACTCGAAAAACAAAAGCGTATCCGCAATGTGGGTTTGCCAATACGGCCACTCATGGCCGCCTGGATGAGCAAAAAAATCGTGGGGAATGTTCTCGCGGTCCAGCTCCAGATGCAATTTTTGATTGGAATTGAAGAGGGCATCTTCGGTTCCGCAGTCGAAGCGAATCGGAGGAAGGATGTCGCGATTGCGGCGCATCCAGTACAGAATATCGGCCTCTGCCGACGTGAATTTTTCTGTCGGAATTGGGTCGCGGATAAAATCATCCAGCTCTTCGATTCGCGTGACCGCAGAGTGGGCTGCGATTCCCCGGAATTTGCCGGCATATTTTGCGCCCATTCGCAACGCGCCGTAGCCGCCCATCGACAGACCGGAGATGAAAACCGAGCCGCCGGAGGTTGCGGGCTGAAACAACTGTTGAACGCAGCCGACCACATCCTCGCAAATCCACGACTCGTAATTTCGATCCGGCTGGGGAAGGTATCCGCTGCCGTCGCCGGAAAGCCCGTCGGAGGGCGAGACCAGCAGCATAGGCCGAATGCGTCCTTCCGTAATCAATCGCTGGGCGGTGCGATGGGCTCCTCCACTAAAGAACCACGACCAATGACTGCCGTACACACCGTGCAGCAGCAGAACGATGGGGATTTTCGAGATCGATTTCCATTCCGGCGGCACATAGAGGCTGACATCGGCGCGGCCCCGCAGCGCGGAGCTATAGAGCGTCAGATTGCGCACGTTCTCATGCTCATACGCGGGATCGGACAATTCGACCGGCTCCCAGCGTTCGAATTTTTCAGGCGGAGGCATCAGGGATCAGCACTCCTTTCGCGTTGAGTCCCTGCCGCATATGTTCGAAGGCCTGCGCCAGTTCCGATAGCGGATAGGTGCGGGTCACCATCTCGTCGAGCTTCAGCTCTCCGCGTTTATAGAGTGAGAGCAGGATAGGAAAATCGACAAAGGGCCGGCACTGGCCATACAGCGGATTGATGTAGCGCTTGTCCCATTCGAACAGCTCCATGTCGATGCCGACTACCTGCTCAATTCCGCTAACGCCAACCGCCATGCCGCCGTTGCGCACCATCGCCAGCGGCGATGCGGCCAGCTCCGGTACGGCCGTACATTCGAAGGCGTAATCCGCGCCGCGTTCGGTCAGCTTTCGTACCTGCGCTGCCGCCCGCAGCAGCCCCGCATCTTCTTTTTCCGCAAGCAGAACATCGGTCGCGCCAAACTGCTTCGCCAGCGCCAATCGGTTCGGATTCAGATCGATAGCGATGATCTTGCTTGCGCCCGCATACACGGCGCCCTGAATCACGCTGAGGCCGACGCCGCCGGTTCCGAGCACGACGACGGAGCTTCCTCTGTCCACCTTGGCCGCATTCACCGCGGAGCCGAAACCGGTCATCACTCCGCAGCCCAGGATGGCCGCGGAAGGAAACGGAATTTCGACATCGATCTTGACCGCTGCCTGCCAGGGAACAACCGTGTGCGTGGCCATGGTTCCCAGATCGAATGAGGTACTGATGAATGAATCGTTATGGCGGAAACGCTGGTTCGGTACGGACGGTTTCTTCTCGCAGATATTTTCCGCGCCGCGCCGGCACTGAAAGCAGGCTCCGCAGGGAATGGCCCAGTTCAGCAGCACTCGATCGCCGGGCTTGACGTTCGAAACTTCCGGGCCGCAGGCAAGCACCACGCCCGCGCCTTCATGACCCATCACGGAAACGCGGTTCCAAGTGAGGGAATCGAAGTCGGTGTGGCAGACTCCGCTGGCCTTGATTTCCACCAGCACCTCGCCCTTTTGCGGATCGCCCAGTTCAATCTGGTCGAGAAAAAATTTCCCTTTGCCGTCGGTGATGACGGCTTTGGCGGTTATGCTCATTCGCTTGGTTCGCCTCCTCCAAAAAACTGATCCTACCATTGAGGTTCTGGTTTTTTTTGCGCAACCCGCTACGCGGGCAACTAAAAAATTGCAGCGCCGATCAAAAGGAGCCCGGCGCAATAACCCGCCAGCATCAGCAGAACCAGCGGGCGCGTGCCGGGGGGAGCACTTCGAAACTCCCGCCATACAAAGACGCCCCACAGCGCAGCCACCAGCGTCGCTCCCTGCCCCAATGCGTAGGAAATCGCAGGCCCGGCGACGCCCGATGCAATCACGTTCAGGCCCAGCGCAATCATCCAGATCGCGCCGCCAAGAATTCCGTACCAGTGCAGCCGTGGCCGCGCATGCACATATTGGGACCATGTGGAACCCTGGACGCGCATGAAAATGGTGTTGATGATGACATTGCTCGCCAACAGTCCGAAGCCAAAGAAAAGCAGTGCGGTATACGGCGTCAAATATCCGGTGCGAATGGGAGCATTGGTGAAGTCAGGCGAGATCGATCGCATCAACTGGGGATAGAAGAAGCCCATGAGGCAACCGGCCGCCACGGCAAACAGTACGCCGCGATCAGTGCGTGCCGCATGCTGCCGAGCGAGTCCGGGATGGGCGAGTCTGCGATGGGCGAGCGCAGACAAGATCATGGCGATCAGGATTAGGAGAACGCCGCTACCCAGCAGCAGCGGGTTTCCTTTCGGCGTTTGAATGTAGCTGCCGACGGTGCCGATGACCAGAGCCAGCCCGATGCCCACGGGAAAGGCCAAAGACAAACCAGCGACATCGATCGCGATCACCAGCAGGATGTTCGCGAGATTGAACAAGGCTCCGCTCGCCATCGCCCCCCACACCGGTCCGGCGGAGACAGAATGCAGATTGGCGAGTGCGCTGGTCCCGGTCGAACCGAAGCTGCCGAGCGTCAGGCAGAGGACAATGCCCAGAAGGGCGACGCCGATGGCGTAGTCCCAGTAGTAGAGCTCAAAGGGCCAGCGTTCCTTGCCGGCAAGTTTTTGCGTATTCGCCCACGATCCCCAGCCCAGCATGGTGAGAGCGCAAAACACGATAGCCACGCCTGCACTGCCGACAGTAAACATTCAATCTCCTGGAACAGCGGAATGGAGGTGAAGAAATTTCCGCAGCGTCGCGCGATCCGGCATGGATTGGATTGCTCCGGCCTGCGTGACGGAAAGCGCCGCAGCTCCATTGGCAAAGCGAGCTGCCTCGAACAGGTCGGCTCCTTCCGCCAACGCGACCGCGAGAGCGCCGTTGAAGGCGTCTCCAGCGGCGGTTGTGTCCACCGCTTCGACGGCATGCCCGGTAACTTCAAGCGCACGTTGAGGCGTGGCCACAAGACACCCCAACTCACCCATTTTCAGGATGACGGCTGCGGGTCCCTTCCGCAGCAACGCGGCGGCGGCGGCCGTGGCGTTCTGCATGGAAACGATGTCGGCGGTATGCACGCCTACAATCGCCGCAGCCTCGCTTTGGTTGGGAGTGAGCACATCGAGGTCGGCGAAGCATTCCGCAGGGATCGGCCTCGCCGGCGCGGGGTCAAGGATGGTGTACATTCCGCGCGCTCGTGCCGCTTTTAGAGTGGCAAATACCGTTTCGGGGGGAATCTCCAATTGGCACAGAAGAAGATTGCCCGGCGTCGCATCCTCGAGAGCACCGATAGCGAAGGAGGCGGAGACATCCGCGTTGGCTCCCGGAGAGAGGACGATGACATTTTCGCCGGAGGGAAGCACGAAGATGGTAGCGGCACCGGTGGATTGGGACGATATCCCGATGCGTGAAATGTCGACGCCGGCGGCTTTCAATTCCGATTGCAGGCGTGATCCAAAAACATCGTTCCCCACGCGGCCCGCCATGCGGACAGTTCCACCCAGCCGGGCAGCGGCACACGCCTGGTTCGCGCCCTTCCCTCCCGAGAACATCCGCAGATCCGACCCCTGAATGGTTTCGCCGGGATTGGGAAGGCGCGGGACATTTTGCACCAGGTCCGCATTCAAGCTGCCGACGACGAAAATGCCACGTTGATTCATCTATACCTCCGATTCAGCCGACAGAAGGAACGCAGGGGGCTAAAGCCCCGCGAATTATCGGTCTTTTACGGCACGGCTCAAGCCGTGCCCTGATACAAAACAGGATGTATCAGGGCTTCCCTACACCGAACCCGGCTTTCGAGAATCCCATAAACTTAATACAAAACAGGGTTGTCAGAGCTTCCCTATGTCTCGCGCAATGAAGAACTGCTCTATCCCTTGTGGAGCATGTGTTTGATCCCGCGCAGCGCCTGGCGCGTACGGGCCTCGTTTTCAATCAAGGAAAAACGGACGTGGCCGTCGCCATGTTCTCCAAAACCGACTCCTGGACTGACGGCGACCTTGGCTTCCGCCAGCAGTTTTTTAGAGAATTCAAATGAGCCCAGATTGCGGTAGACCTCGGGAATCGGAGCCCAGACGAACATGGTCGCCTTCGGTTTTTGCACCTGCCAGCCCATCTGGTTCAGGCCGTCGGCCAGCACATCGCGCCGTTTGCGATAGGTATCGCAAATCTGCTGGACGCACTCCTGCGGCCCTTCGAGCGCCTGGATCGCGGCTACCTGAATGGGGGTAAACGTACCGTAATCGAAATAGCTCTTGATGCGGCCCAGCGCCGCTACCAGCCTGGGGTTGCCGACCATGAACCCGACCCGCCAGCCGGGCATGTTGTAGCTCTTCGAAAGAGTAAAGAATTCAACCGCGATATCTTTCGCGCCGGGGACCTGCAGAATGGAGGGCGCGCGATAGCCGTCGAACACAAGGTCCGCATAGGCGAGATCGTGCACGATATAAACGCCGAATTTTTTGCATAAGGCGACGATCTGCTCAAAGAAAGCGAGATCGACGCACTGGGTGGTTGGGTTTGAAGGAAAATTCAAAATCAGCATCTTCGGCAAAGGATTCATCGCAGGCAGAACACGCTGCAACTCCGTCAGAAATGAATCCGCCGTTTTCATTTCAATGCCGTGGACATTCGCGTCGGCAATGATCGGCCCGTAGATATGGATTGGGTAGCTGGGGTTCGGCACCAGCACCACATCGCCGCGATCCACGGTCGCAAGACAAAGATGGGCGATGCCCTCTTTCGAGCCGATGGTGACAATCGCTTCCGTCTGCGGATCGAGGTCGACATCGTAGCGTCGCTGGTACCAGTTGCAGATCGCCTTGCGCAGACGCGGAATTCCCTTGGACAGCGAGTAGCGATGAGTCGCCGTCTTGCGCGCAGCCTCGATCATTTTCTCCACAATGTGCTGCGGAGTCGCGCCATCGGGATTGCCCATTCCGAAGTCAATGATGTCTTCGCCGCGCTGGCGCGCCGCAGCTTTCAGTTCGCCCGTGGTGTTGAATACATAGGCGGGCAGGCGGGTTAGTCGAGAAAATTCTTCGATCGCGGCAGCTGGCATTTGCGTACTCATTCTATCGTTTGCGAGGTTAAGAAATTTTAGGCTATTGAATTCGTTCATGCTGGTAATTCGCCGCTTCCAGCGCTTTTGAAATCGCGGCGATATGCTCATCGCCCCGTGTTTCGAGGGTCAGGTCGATGGCGGTATCTCCCAGGCTGACGCCGTAGTACGAACGGTTATGCAGCGTCTCGACGATGTTCGCCTGCTGGTCGCGCAAAATACGGGTGAGTTGATGCAGCGCCCCGGGCCGGTCGGTAAGCCGCACCCTGATGCGCACGCGGCGGCCATCTTTAATCAGACCGCGCTCGATGATCTTGGCCAGCAAGCTGACATCAATATTGCCGCCGCAAACCAGGACCGCGGTCTTCTGGCTGCCCAGTGCGGTTTTCTTCTGCAGTAAAGCGGCCAGGGCGACCGCGCCGGCGCCTTCCGCCAGTGTCTTTTCTTTTTCGAGCAGTACCAGAATGGCGTTGGCGATCTCTTCCTCGTCGACTGTGACCAGTTCATCCACGTAACGCTTCACCAGCGGCAGTGTGCAGTCCCCCGCGCGCCTGACCGCGATTCCGTCGGCAATGGTGGCGTCCGCCGGTACAACGACGGGCTTGCCCTCTTTGACGGCACACAGCATCGAAGGCAGCCGCTCGGTCTGAACTCCAATGACACGAATCCTGGGATTGCTTTCCTTCAAGGCGCAGGCCACGCCGCTGATGAGGCCGCCGCCGCCGATTGGAACCACCGCGGCTTCCAGTCCATTTACCTGCTGCAGCAGCTCCAGACCAATGGTTCCCTGACCGTTGATGACAGCGGGGTCGTCAAAGGGATGAAGAAAGGTCAGATGTTGCTCGGTGCATAAACGTTGCGCTTCGGCATATGCCTCGTCATAATTCGCGCCGTGCAGAATGACGGTGGCTCCAAAGCCCTGGGTCGCGGCAATCTTTACCAACGGGGTCATCAGAGGCATGACAATCTGTGCCTGAATTCCATGGCGGGTGGCGTGATACGCCACCGCCTGGCCGTGATTGCCGGCGCTGGCGGCGATCACTCCTCGGCGCTTTTCCTGGTCTGTCAGAACCAGAATTTTGTTCAGCGCTCCCCGCTCTTTGAAGGCTCCGGTGCGCTGCAGGTTATCGAGCTTCAAATAAATCTGCTGCCCGGTCTTGGCGGAAAGATCCGCCGAATGCTGGCAGGGGGAAAGGTAGATATCGTTGCGGATACGCTGTTCGGCGCGTTTGATTTCTTCAAGAGACACGCTCTGCGATTGCATCATTGCTCCATTTTCAACTGCAAACTTTTCAGATTGCGAAAACATCAGGTTCTGGCCGGTACATCCGCCCGGCGGCCGATCTTTGCCAGGTCGATCACCAGCCGCTCCAGCACCAGGCCCTTATCGGGAGGAGAGGATCGAATTTCAAGATCGGCGCGGGCCGTGCGCTCGACCATCTGCATCAGATCGCGGCGGGTTTTGTAGCGGCGCGCCTGGCGGATCAGCTCATCGACGGCGAAGGGCGGGACACGAAAGCCGGGCCAGAGAGCCTGCCAGATGCCGCGAGAATCGCGAACGTTTTTTTCGAGAATAACCAGCATCTGGCGGAAGGTGCGCGCCAGCATGTGCAGATGCCCGATGGCGCTGTCCTCTCCGCTTTCGCTGGCATTGAGCAGCCCGCGCAACAGCAGCAAGGCCCGCGCGGGATCATGAGCGGAAATGGCGTCGGTCAGCTCGTAGAGCGAACGCTGCTTGGCCGAGAGCACCATCTCTTCCACATCGGCAAGCGCGATCTTTTTTTTCCGGTCCACAAACAATATTAACTTCTCCAGCTCCGACGACATCTGCATCAGATCGCTGTGGAGCGCGTCCGTCAGCTCGCGGGCGGCGTCGGTCTCCAGCTCCACACCCCGCGCCGCTGTTGTTTCGATGGCCCATCGCATGGCAGCGGCTTCATCCGGCTGGCCCAGTTCGACGATGCCGCAAAAATCGCCCAGCGTTTCCCGGATGCGCTCATAGCGATCTTTGTCCTGCATATCCATGCGACGGAGATCGCTGGGAATATGCAGGTGATCGGCGACAAAAACCAGCAGCGCCTGCGGATTGGGCGAGCGAAGATACCGCTCGATGGCGGCGAATTCTTCCTTCTTTGCGCCGCGCTGATAGAGCAGCCGCAGACTGCGAATGAACACGATTTGAAAGGGCGCCATCAGCGAAGGCGTGCTGACCCGATCCAGCGCTTCAAAGACGCTCGCTTCGGACAAGTCAGCGTCGGAGACGCAGAACTCGCGAAATTCCGGATCGATCAGAGCGTCGACGATTTCGCGACGGCACTGCTGCTGCAGAAACGTCTCATCGCCCAGCAGCACGTAGCCCGCGCGACGGGCATCGGTGCGGACCTCTTTCAGCAGGCGATCCACCGCCAGAAAACCGCCGCTTAACTTCGATTTGTCTTGAGCCATGTTGTCAGCAGCCATATCTCAGAAAGACTCCATCAGATCGCTGACCAGCGATTGGGCAAAATCATGCGCCATCCTTTGCACAGCCGGCGAGTCTTCCTGGATGAAGCTGGAGAGGTCCGCCGTCTCCTGATATTGCGAGCGAAACAGGAAATGGTCATTCTTGTAGAGCACCTTTCCGTCGGCTGCAATCAGCACCACGCTTGCGGTTACGGTAATCACATAGCTCGAAGACTGTCCGGTCCGGGAGTTATAGGTCAGCGGCGTGTAGGTCTCGGTGAGGATCGTCCCATGCAAAACCGCGTCGGCTGCGCGGGGATGATCGGTGACTGTAATGCGATCTTTCGTGCGGCTGATCAATTGGCGCACGACAGCGTCGGTAAATGCGACTTCGGTGTGGTAATTGACGACCTTTGTCTGAAAAATCGGCACATCGATGGTCGCGATCCCAGGCGGCAGATGGGTCGCACTGCCGACGGTGTGATAGCCGCAGCTTGCGGCAACCAACGACAGAGAGAATGCGGCCAGGATGGCTACAATGCGCATAAAAAGATGGCAATTCCCTTTCGATTGTACGGTGTAGGTGCGGACTGAAGACGATTCCACCGAGCGTATATGAAAAAGGAGCAGCCTCTTGGCTGCTCCTTTTATGAAGCGAAAAGCCAGGGCAGGTTATGCCGGAGACGGCTGCTCTCCCGCAAAGCCCGGCGCTCGGCCAGCTTCCGGTTTCAATACATGCTGCACATCGCCGCCGGGGCCGTCTGGCGGCGGGGTAATTGGAGGCAAATCCTTGCCTTGAATCAGCAGCCGCAATTCTTCCGCATCCAGCGTCTCGCGCTCCAGCAGGGCCTGCGCCAGACGATGCATCAGCGGTTTATTGCTTTCAAGCAGCGAATGCGCTGACTGATAGCCGTTGTCCACCAGCATCCGAACTTCGGAGTCGATCTGACGGGCAGTTTCTTCGCTGAAGTCGCGATGCTGCGAAATTTCGCGCCCCAGGAAAATCTGCTCTTCCTTCTTACCGAAAGTCAGCGGCCCCAGTCGGCTCATTCCGAATTCGCAGACCATCTTGCGGGAAAGTTCCGTTGCCCGTTCGATGTCATTCCCTGCGCCAGTGGTCATCTGGTTCAGGAAAATCTCTTCCGCGCAGCGGCCGCCCATCAGGATGGCAAGCTGCGTTTCGAGATACTCCTTGCTGACCGTATGCTGCTCGTCTTCCGGCAACTGCATGGTGAGGCCCAACGCCATGCCGCGCGGAATGATCGTGACCTTATGCAGCGGATCGGCGTGATCGCGCAGCGCGGCGACAATCGCGTGACCGGCTTCATGATAAGCCGTGGTGCGCTTTTCTTCATCGGTCAACAGCATCGACTTGCGTTCCGCGCCCATCAGGACCTTGTCCTTGGCGGATTCAAAATCGTACATGGTGACCACTTTGCGGTTGGCGCGCGCGGCGTTGATGGCGGCTTCATTCACCATGTTGGCCAGGTCGGCGCCGGTGAATCCCGGAGTGCCGCGAGCCAGCACGCGAAGCTGAACGTCATCTGCCAGGGGAACTTTCTTAGCGTGGACGCGCAGGACTTCTTCGCGGCCCCGTACATCCGGACGGCCCACAATGACGCGACGGTCGAAACGACCGGGGCGCAGCAGTGCGGGATCGAGCACATCGGGCCGGTTGGTCGAAGCGACCAGAATAACTCCGTCGTTCGATTCAAAACCGTCCATCTCAACCAACAACTGGTTCAGGGTCTGTTCGCGCTCATCGTGTCCGCCGCCCAGGCCCGCGCCACGATGCCGTCCAACCGCATCGATTTCGTCGATGAAGATAATGCAGGGAGCATTCTTCTTGCCCTGTTCAAACAGATCGCGCACGCGGCTGGCTCCCACGCCGACAAACATCTCCACAAAGTCCGAGCCGGAGATGGAGAAGAACGGAACGTTTGCTTCTCCAGCGACCGCACGGGCCAGCAGGGTTTTGCCGGTTCCAGGAGGGCCTACCAGCAGGACGCCTTTGGGAATTCTGCCACCCAGTTTTTGAAACTTGGGCGCATCGCGCAGAAATTCAATAATCTCTTTCAGTTCTTCCTTGGCCTCTTCCACCCCGGCGACATCCTTGAAGGTCACCTTTTTCTGCTGCATGGAGAGCAATCGAGCCTTACTCTTGCCGAAGGACATGGCCTTGTTGCCGCCGGTCTGCATCTGCCGCAGCATAAAGAACCAGAGCGCGCCCAGAAGAAGAATCGGGGACAACTGCAACAGGATATTGAACCAGGCGCTTCCCTGCGAGTCCTTAATAGTGACACTTACCTGGTGATCTTCGAGTACCTTGTACATGTCGGGATAGTTCGACGGCACGATGGTGTGGAACACTTCCTTGCCGGAACGATAATGCCCATGCACTTCGTTGCTGACAACTGTAACGTCGGAGATCTGGCCCTGCTGGGCATCTGCCAGAAACTTCGAGAAGGGAATCTCCTGGTCCTTGCCCATGCCTGCTCCGCTCTGCACGACGTGCCAGAGAACGATGAGACAGGTGGCGATCAGCACCCAGAAGACAATTGTCTTTACTGTTGAATTCACGAACTACCCTCATTTCGACCGTACAAACCGGATAGAAAATTCATCGAATCCCCGGGGAAAAACCTTCGCCGGTCTCTCTGTCTTCTCATCCGTCCAACTATTTAGACGCTGCAATTTCCCGCAGGTCGCAATTCTCAGCCATGGGCCGCTGGTCTGGGCGAACCGCTGAACCCTTCAAACCCGGTCCAACCGTCCCACGTCGAGAGACACCTAGGGTTATTTTACTCCCCATACATCGTAGTCGAGCGAAAGCATTCGTAGGAAAAGACTTCTGTTAGTTACCAGCGGTCCTATCGATTGTTGGGCTTACGCCTCTCCAGATCCTCCTCTACGAAGATTTGGATTCCATCCTGCCGGGAAGCGATTTGCACCCCGCGCATCCAAACGATCCGATCCTGCCAAACAACCACCGGCCAAAACGTCCGCTCTTCGCCTCGAATTCCCATCCGTTCGAGCACTTCTTTCACCTTTTTCGGACCGGAGGAGTGCGCCAGTTCCACTCGGTCTCCCGGCTGCCACGCGCGCACCAAGGCAGGCGGCAGGAACCTGAGTGGATGGTTAGGATGAGCAGCTTCCCCTACGCTATTCCCAAGGACCGCGCTGAACCGGGCATGAAATGCCGGAGCTTCCACTGCACCGGGGATCGGAAGCGGATATTGCGCAGGGACGGGATTCCGTTCCATCGGGTGGCGAACCGGCTGCCGCTCAAACTGCAGTTCGCGCGCGGAGCGGGCAACGGTCAACCCGCCCGGCAAGTCGAGCCGGGTTGTCGAACCGACCCGTTGCGAATGAGATTTTGCCCGAATCATGGCCAGCAACCGCTCTGTGGCTTCGAAGTCTAATGTCGAGCCGCATCTTTCTGCCACCGCCCGCAGAACGCGGCGGCGCAATCCTGGGTCGAGCGCCTGCAACCGCGCGATCTCAAGGCTGACCGTAACCATGCCTTCGCCCGTCGGGACGCTGCGGCCTCCGCCGCGCACCGGTTTGCCGGGCAGCAGCAATTGCGGCAGCAGACAGGCGAGCTCCAGTTGCCAATGCTGCTCTTCGGCTCGCGCGTTCTCGGCGATATGCGCCAAGGCCTGCGCTACACGCGGATTGTATTTCCGCATGGCCGGCAGCAATTCATGGCGAACGCGATTGCGAGTGTAGTCGCGCGAATCATTCGTCTCATCCTGGCGCCAGGGCTGGCCCGAATTCCGCAGATATTCCTCGATCTGCGTCCGCGTGGCGTTCAATAACGGACGCACACAGGCGTGACCGGATTCGTCGAGCGGCAGCACGGGATGAATGCCGCTCAATCCTTCCGTCCAGGCGCCCCGTAACAATTTCATCAGGACCGTTTCTGCCTGGTCATCCAGCGTATGGGCAGTGGCGATCTTATCCGCGCGGCCAGAGGTCACTGCCTGGCGGAATGCATGGTAGCGAAGGTTTCGCGCGGCCTCTTCAATCGACTCCTTCTCTTCCCGCGCGCGCTTCGGCGTATCCACTGGAACTACTTCGCAGGGCAGATGAAAGGCTTCCGCCAGGGCGACAACAAATGCGGCATCCCCGGCCCCAGCGGCTCCGCGCAACCCATGGTCAACATGCAACACGCTGAGCACGATGCCGAGTTCCGGCCGCCGGGTCAGCAATCCACGCAGCAGAGCGGTTGAATCCGCGCCACCGGAAACGGCCACGCAGACCCGATCGCCGGGCGCAAACAGGCCAGTTTCGAGCGGCAAATCGGCTGCTGGAGAATCGTTCCCGGATGCTTTGGGCTGTTTTCGATTGGGCAATACTTTTTCCTCGATCACGCCAGCCTGCAATCGAACCGACCTTCGTTCGAACAGCCTGGGCAATCATTCTTCTCGCAAATTGGAAAGGCGGTCGTTGCCTCGTATACTTGCGGCATGGTTTCGGGCATGGTTCAAACACGTCAGGCCACACCGGAAGATGCACCCATTATCGCGCGGCATCGCCATCGCATGTTTGTCGATGCAGGCCGCGCCGACAACAGCGCGCTGCGCAGGGTTACGGATGCCTTTGAAAACTGGCTGCCTCCGATGATGCGCGACGGCAAATATATGGGTTGGCTGGCGCTCAATGACAACAAAATTATTGCGGGAGCGGGCCTGATGATCCTGGACTGGCCGCCGCATCCGCTGGACCCGGAACCGCACCGCGGTTACCTGCTGAACGTATATGTCGATGCGGAATTCCGCCGCAAGCGAATCGCCAGCAATCTGATCGAGCTGGCGCTGGCGGAGGCGCGCCGCAGAAAAATTCGCGTCGTATCCCTGCATACGACCGAGGAAGCCCGCCGCATGTATGAGAGCAGCGGATTTCGCCGCACCAACGAAATGTTTTATGTCGAGCCGGTGGAGGGGTAATCGGATGCAAGAGCGGCGCTTCGAGGACCTTTATTCTCCAAAAGGCATACTGTTCCCGTGGGGTCACTTCAGTTCGATGGCATCCGATTCGTGGTTTACTCCAATGACCATCCGCCGCACCATAATTCACGGATTTTTAAGCGGGACGGAAGTTATTCTCACACTTCATTTGGATGGCAGTGTCGCTTTGACCGACCGCGAAGATGCAATCCGGCCAACAGGCGCAAAACGATCTCAAGTGTCGAAGGTTCTAAAAACCGCAGCCTTGCACTTCGACGAGCTCGCAGGTCTATGGGAGGAAATTCATGGCAAAGCATAAAGTCGCCACGACAAATGCCGCAATCGATCGCGCCATTGAACGTAGCGGCAGGCTGCAGAACGAGGTGCGCGTGATCGCAGTGGAATACAAGCCGGGTCCGGGACTGGATCTGATCGTACTGAAATTGAGCGATGGACATCGCCAGGTAATTCCGCGGGAAGACCTGCAGGGATTGCAATCGGCGACAAGAGATCAGATCGCGCGGATTGAGATTCTAGGAAACGGAAACTGGACTCCGCTGGCCTGCTCTGAATGTTGACCACTATGTTCCCAGTCTGCTTCGGCATGTCTACGGCAGCAGGCGCTGGATGGCTGAGATTGGCCGCAGTGGAGGTTCAGCGAAGAGCGAGGCCAAAAGAAAAGCATCGCGGACCAACGGTTTAAAAGGCGGCCGTCCTCGGGAGAATGCGTTAGCGGCGACGAGGAGCTAGCTAGTTCGGTATACTTCACCATTCATGCAGGTTTTTACGATCATTCCGGCGGCCGGACTCGGCACCCGCATGGCGCCCGGCGCCGGGGGCAAGCACGCTCCCAAACAATTTCTGGAATTGGGCGGCAAGCCGATTCTGGTAGTCGCTGTGAATGCTTTTCTCCGCGTTAAAAGCGTCGAGAAAATTTTTGTCGCGGTGCGGGAGAATGAAATCGAGCGCGTCCAGGCGCAACTGCGCGAACATCGGATCGCTGAGCGTGTGTCCGTTGTCGAAGGCGGCGACAGCCGGCAGGAATCGGTGCGCAACGCGCTAAAGCTGCTGCCCGCGCGGGAAGACGACATCGTGCTGGTACACGACGCTGTGCGTCCCTTGATCGATACCGCGACCATCGAGCGCACCATTGAAGAAGTGGTTCGGCATCAGGCCGCGATTGTCGGCGTGCCTGCCCTGGACACCATCAAACAGGTGGAGAGGACCGCCGACGGCGCAATTATCACTTCGACCATTCCGCGCGAGCGGATCGTGCTGGCACAGACGCCGCAGGGCTTCCGCTGCGATCTGCTGCGCCAGGCGATGGAGGCGGCCGACGCCGATGGATTCGCCGGAACCGACGAAGCATCGCTGGTGGAGCGGCTGGGAATTGAGGTCGCGGTGGTGCCCGGCTCGCCGCGGAATTTCAAAATCACGCAGCCCGGCGATCTGGAGCTGGCGGAGTTCTACCTTCGAGAAGGCTGATGAGAACGATATGAGAATTGGTTATGGCTGGGACTCCCACGCCTTCAAAAAAGGCATTCCCCTGAAAATTGGCGGCATCGCGTTCGACCATCCCTGCGGCCTGGCCGGTCACTCCGACGGAGACGTCCTGCTGCACGCCATCACCGATGCCCTGCTGGGCGCGGTCGCCGCCGGGGATATCGGCGCATTTTTTCCGCCCGGCGATCCGCGCTGGAAGAATGCCGACTCCGCCGTATTTCTCAAGATCGCGCTGGAGGAAATCCAGCACGCCGGTTATGCAATCGCCAATGTCGATACCACGCTGATACTGGCCGCTCCGAAGATCGGCCCGGTGGCGGAGAAGTTGCGGGAGCACGTCGCGGAGCTATTGTCCATCGATCCGCATAACGTCGGCATTAAAGCCAAAACTCCGGAAGGCCTGAATCAGGACGACGTTGCCGTGGCCCATGCGGTCGTGCTGCTGGAAAAACTAGGCAATGGAAATGTTTTAGAACAGATCGCGTCGGTTGCGGAACCGGAACTGGAACTGGATCAACAGGAACAGACTCAGGGCCAGATGGATGACGTGGTCCGAAAACTTGTGGATCGTCCGGAGATCAAAGCAACGCGCAAGCCCGGTTTTAATACCGAAGACATTACCTAAACATCCATCTTGCTCCTCAACAAGCTGAGAAGAGTGAAGTCGAGCTGACGTCCGTACCGGTTTTTATATTTTGTGGCTGGGCGAGTTTATTCGCAATGCAAACTACACAACCTTGGCAGATTAGCCTGCAAGCCTGCTCGTCCTAAGTTACTACCCAAAAAGCAGAACGGCCTGCCGATTTCGGCAGACCGTTGTGGCGAACTCCGAACCGACTAGAAGTGATATGCGAAACCGATGGCCGGCTGCGACATGATGTAGCGGCGCCCCACGGTGAAATCGAACGGCGGGTGCGATAAGCCGAAATTCGTGGAATTCAAATACTGTCCCCGATACTGCACCCGCAGGTCCCAGCTTGGGCTCAACTCATACGCAATTCCGCCGCCGAACAGCATTGTGAGCTCGTACGTCTGCTCGGTGTCGTAGCTGGTGGACTTCACCCGGTTCGGCGTAAAGAAAACGACGCCGCCTCCAATCTCAAGAAATGGATTGAACCGTTTGAAAGGGATGGTGCGCACGTAGGCGGCGGTCGCTTCCTGCAATCCGGTATAAACCCGGGCATTGGCGGAACTGGTGGTGAATTTATTGGTGAAGTGGCTGTAGGAATAATTGGCTTCGAGGGCGCCGTTCGGCGTCAGCAGATATCGATATCCCAAATACAATCCTGTGCCGAGGGTCGATTCCTGTTTGACCACGGGCGTGGACTTGCTGGGCAGAAAGGGCTGGACCACGCCCATAAAGCTAAGGTTGACGTCCTGCCGCGCTCCTTCATCCTGCGCGAAACAAATCCCGGCGAGCATGGGCAGCAGACAGAGTAAAACAAGCAACTTCTTCATTCGTTTGTCCATGCTTAAAAGTGGTACGCAACGCCGATCGCCGGCTGCTGAAGTACATAAAAACGATTGGTCTTGAACTGCGGTATGCCGAAATCGACCGACTTCAGGACGAAGGCGCGATATTCCGCCCGCAGATCCCAACTTGGACTCAATTCGTAGGCGATCCCACCCCCGAACAGCGCAGCGACTGATCTCGTGCGGGTACCCGCATTGGTCGTCGTCCCAGTCGTGTCGACCGGACTGAACAGCAGCAGGCCCACGCCGGCTTCCGCGAACGGGTTAAATTTCTTGTACACAAAGCTACGGACGTATGCGGCGGTTCCCTCCTGCATGTGGGTATGAAAGCGCGCCATAGCGAACGGCGCCGTGTATTTCATATCGAACTGGGAGTATTGATAGTTTCCTTCGATGGCGCTGCTTGGGGTCAGCATGAAGCGGTAACTTACCAAACCGCCTATACCGAGCGTGGAAGTCTGGGTGACCGCATTGCCTGTAATTGTGGGTTGATAGGTGCCTACAGCACTAATGCTGACATCCTGCCGGCTCTCCTGCGCCAAACTGGTCATGGCCAGCATGGGCAGCAGACAAAACAAAAAAAACAACTTCTTCATTCGGTAATGAACCCCTCGTCCGCCAAGCTCTGACGCGCGAAACGGAACTTGCCCCGCGCATGAAGGTGGTTTGGCTCTCAAATCCGTGACTGTTTGCAATTGTACCTGTCGGGATGTTTCTCCGGGGAGCGAGGAATGATTTTTCAACGGGAGTTGAAGGACGAGCGCATGCCAAAAGCGGATGGATTCTCTCGCAGAGGAGCAGAGTGTGCAAGCTCTGCTCCTTTGGCCGCGAATTTATAGAAACGCGTCTGCCTTGTAGAAGCGCTTCGGGCTTACAGAAGTGCGTCTACGCTTGGGGCGGAGCTGGAGGCGGAGGCGGAGCGCCAATGTCCGGCGTAGCTGTGCCAGACTGCTGGCCCATATGACGGCTCCGCATCCGTTCGCGGCGCTGCTGCATGGCTTGCTCAAACTGCTGCTTCTGGCTGTCGGTCATCACAGCTTCCAGCTTCTGATGCGTATCCTTCATCAACGTGCGCATCTGCTGATGACGCTGTTGGGGGGTGAGCGAAGTATTGTTCCGCATGGTTTCCATCTGGCTCTGCTGGTCCTGGAGAATCGGCAGGATTTGCTGTTGCTGATCCGGGGTCAGGTTCAGTGTTTTGGTCAAATGCTTCAGTCGCCGCTCCGGGCTGGGCGGCCCGTGACGGCGCATTCCCATATCGCCTTGCATGTTCGATTGGGGCGCCGTTGCCGAGGAATCCGGCGGCGTGGTGTTCTGCGCCATCATCGATGCTGGAACGCACAACGCGAGTCCCAGAACCGTGACTCCTGCACCGAAAAATTGGAGAAATTTGCGATCCTTCATACAGTGAACCTTTCCGGCGTGCATGCAACCAGTGCGGCAACGGAGCGAGTGGAAAATCGCTTTGCGACCACAGATGCGCGCTCTGCCTACTGTAGACACCGGCTTGAAAATGGAAGTTGTGCCGCGCCGGGAAGAAATCTTTTTTTGCGTTCCTTGCATCCAGCGTTGACAGCGAGCGCTAGCGCAGTTTTCCTGTTGCTATAGATCGCAATCATCATCGAAGTGCCGTTTTTCTCAGGGAAAAACGGCGTGGAGATCTTCGCTTCGACATACACCCACAGGAAAACTGCGCTATACCGTCCTTTCCACCTGAAAGTGGTACGGGTCGCCACGTTCGTTCGCCGTTGTTTCCACCACTTTCAAAAACGCCAGCGTGGCATGGGACAAGGTAGCGTTTCTGCGATGGACCAGGCGGAGACGGCGCTCGAAGGAAAGTTCCGGCACGCGGAGCTGCACCAGCTCGCCGCGCTCAATCTCCGGCCGCGCCGTCAAGCCGGGAAGCAGCGCCACTCCATTGCCCATGGCGACGAAGCGTTTGATGGCCTCCAGGCTCGGCAACTCCACCGCCATATTTAATGTCGTGCGATGCCGCTGAAAAGCCTGCATCACTTTCTGCCGCAGCGGAGAAGGCACATTGTGCGCGATAAAATTTTCCGCTCCCAACTGGTGGATGGAAACTTCTTTCGCGTGCGCCAGCGGATGATCGGGATGCATCACGAAGACCAGTTCATCCCGGTACACCACAATCGATTTGATCTGCGGATCGTCGGGCCGGTAGGAGACCACGCCGCACTCCACCGAATGCTGCAACAACTCTTCCGCCATGCGGCTGGCCAGCGAGCGATGCACAGTCACCTGGATTTGCGGCGAGTGACGGCGGAATGCATCCACCACCGGCAACAGATACAGGCAGGTATATTCATTCGCGGCCAGACTCAATCGTCCGCGATGGAGCGATCGGAGCTCCGACAGCGCGGTGGTTGCCTGGCCGCGCAGGTTCAGCAGCCGCTCCGCGTATTCCCGCAGCACCTCTCCGGCGGCGGTCAGCGTCGCATCGCGGGCCGCGCGGTCGAACAATACTTCATCCATCTCCGCTTCCAGCTTGCGAATTACCTGGCTGACCGCGGATTGCGTACGATGCAGACGAGCCGCGGCGCGGGAGAAACTTCGCTCCTCGGCGACCGCCATAAACGTTTCCAGTTGAAAGAGGTCCATTCGCCACCCTTATGCGTCTGCCGGGAACAGCCGTCCATCAATAAGATATTCTAATACTACGAGTAGTTGCCATTAGAATGTCTTATGTTATTTTAGATGCAGAGCCCTTTCCAGTCCGGGCATAACTGAGGCAAAGACATGCATCTAGAGCGTATCTTTTTCTTCGACACAACTCTCCGCGATGGAGAACAATCCCCAGGTTGCAGCATGTATATGGCGGAGAAGCTGCGTCTCGCCCGCCAGTTGGAAAAACTGGGTGTCGATGTCATCGAGGCAGGATTCGCCATCGCCTCGGAAGGCGACTTCGCCTCTGTTGAAGAAGTGGCGCGCAATGTGCGCGGACCTCGCATCGCGTCTCTCTCGCGGGCAAAAGAAGAGGACATTGTCGCGGCCGCCAAGGCGCTGGAACATGCGGACCGGTCGCGCATTCATATTTTTCTTGCCAGCTCCGATATTCATCTGAAATACAAGCTGAAAGCCACTCGCCAGCGAGCGTTGGAGATGGCCGATGAAGCCGTCCGCCTGGCGCGGCGGTATTTTGACGATGTTGAATTTTCCCCGGAAGATTCAACGCGCACGGAGCCTGACTTTTTATGCACGATCGTCCAGACGGCGGTCGACGGCGGCGCCACCGTCATCAATCTTCCCGATACGGTGGGATATACCACGCCACCCGAATATGGGGCGATGTTCCGGATGATTAAAGAACGGGTGCGCGGCATGGAAAATGTTCTGCTTTCCAGCCACTGCCATAACGATCTGGGCATGGCGGTCGCCAACAGCCTGGCCGCGCTGGAAGGCGGAGCGCGCCAGGTGGAATGCACGGTCAACGGAATCGGCGAACGCGCCGGCAATGCGGCGCTGGAAGAGATTGCCGCCGCCCTGCATGTACGCGCGGACAAGTTTCCGTTCACCCATTCCGTGGATTTGGAACAGTTATATCCAACCAGCAGAATGTTGACGGAGACCATTACCTTCGGCCCTTCGCCCAACAAGGCCATCGTTGGCAGCAATGCCTTCGCGCATGAAGCTGGCATCCATCAGCACGGGGTTATGTCGAATCCGCTGTGCTACGAAATCATCACCCCGGCGCAGGTAGGCGTCCCCGCCAACCGGATGGTACTGGGGAAACACTCGGGACGCCATGCCCTGAACCATCGCCTTGCCGAGCTTGGATACAAGCTGGAACGCGAAGAGCTGGACATTGCCTATGACCACTTTGTAAATGTCGCCGACCAGAAAAAATCGGTGTTCGATCAGGATCTGATCGGCATCGTGCTGACGCATCTGCGCCCGGAACCGGTCGCTAAACCGCATGACGGCGCGGCACTTGCCTCGACGCAAGGATGAGGTTCCGCTCGATTGATCGCATTTTGAGTACAAAAGATTTTTAAGCATCACGATCAACCCCTCCCACAGGAGATGGAAGGCCAATGGAAATCAAAGTCACTGTCGTCGCTGGAGATGGAATCGGACCCGAAGTTACGCGCGAAGCGATCGAAATACTGGAATCCGTCGCGCAACTGAACGGCCATAAATTTCAATTTGTTGAGATGCCCATAGGCGGCGTCGCCATCAAGCAACACGGTTCGCCTTTGCCTCCGGCGACGCTCGATGCCGCACTCGACAGCGATGCCGTGCTCTTAGGAGCGGTGGGCGGCAATGAGTTCAATTCTCTTCCTCCCAACAAGCGGCCGGAGGCGGGGCTGCTGCAGTTGCGGCAGGCGCTCGGCGGATTCGCCAACCTGCGGCCTTCCGTCGCCTATGCGCCGCTCAGCAACAACTCACCTTTGCGGGCGGAAGTGACCGACGGAGCGGACATTTTGTTTGTGCGCGAGTTACTTGGCGGCCTGTATTTCGGCGAGCCACGCTCCTGGGACCGCGAGACCGGCGTTGCGTTGAACAGCATGCGTTATACCCGGAACGAAGTTGTGCGCGTCGCCCGGATTGCATTTGAGCTGGCCCAGCGCCGCCGCCGCAAGCTGACCTCGGTCGACAAGGCAAATGTGCTCGAAGTTTCGCAGCTCTGGCGCGCCACCGTGACTGAAGTTGCCGCCGAATATCCCGACGTCACACTGGAACATCAGTACGTGGACGCCTGCGCCATGCACCTGATGAATATTCCTCGGAACTTCGATGTCGTGCTGACAGAGAACCTGTTCGGCGACATCCTCTCCGACGAAGCCGCAGTCATTACCGGCTCGCTTGGCATGCTGCCGTCGGCGACCATAGGCGGCAAAGTGAACCTTTATGAGCCGGTGCATGGTTCGGCGCCGGACATCGCCGGGACCGGAAAGGCGAATCCACTCGGCGCGATTCTGACGGCAGCTATGTTACTGCGGCACTCCGCCGGCCTTGAACAGGACGCGCAGGCGATTGAAACCGCGGTACAGCGTGTGCTTGCGCGCGGTTACCGCACCGCCGACCTGGCGCGCACCAACCAGCCCGACCAGCAGATCGTGACCACACGCGAGATGGGCAAGCTGGTCTTTGAACTGTTGAACGAGATCATCGACCGCAGCCAGGCGTTGCACGCGGTTTAAGCTCGGAGATGGAAATTTATCAGGAAGTTTTGTGAGAATTATGGCAAACGAAAAAAAGACGCTGTTTGAAAATATCTGGGACGCACACGTCGTCGCTGCCCCCGCGGGCGAACCCGCGCTGCTTTATATCGATCTGCATCTGCTGCACGAAGTCACTTCCCCGCAGGCCTTCGACGGCCTGCGCATGGCTGGCCGCAAAGTGCGCCGTCCGGACCGGTCGCTGGCAACCGTGGACCACAATGTGCCCACGCTAGCGCATGATCGCTCCGTCATCCGGGATGAAATTGCCGCCAAGCAGATTGCAACGCTCAGGCGCAACTGCGAAGAGTTCGGCGTGGAACTTTACGATATCCACTCTCCGCAGCAAGGCATCGTGCATGTCATCGGACCGGAGTTGGGTTTTACCAAGCCCGGCATGACCATCGTCTGCGGCGACAGCCATACCAGCACGCATGGCGCGTTTGGCGCGCTGGCCTTCGGCATCGGCACCAGCGAAGTGGAGCATGTGCTGGCCACGCAATGTCTGCCGCAATCGAAGCCGAAGACCTTCCGCATCTCGGTCGAAGGGGAATTGCCAGCCTTCGTCACCGCGAAAGACATCGCCCTTGGAATCATCGGCCGCATCGGCACCGATGGAGCGACAGGATATGTCGTCGAATACGCAGGGTCGGCCATCCGCGCTCTTTCCATGGAAGGCCGCATGACGGTCTGCAACATGAGCATCGAAGCCGGAGCGCGGGCCGGCATGATCGCGCCCGATGAGACCACCTTCGCCTATCTCAAAGGCCGCGCCGAATCTCCCCAGGGCAAAGACTGGGACGAGGCTGTCAAACACTGGAGCGCATTGCCTTCACATCCGGAAGCAAAATTCGATCGTGAGCTGGTCATCGCGGCGGAGGAACTGACCCCATTCGTCACCTGGGGCACGCATCCCGGCATGGTTGTCTCCGTCACCGGCGAAGTACCGAGTCCGGCGCAAGCTCCCTCGGACGCGGAACGCCGCGCCTACGAACGCGCTCTCGAATATATGGACCTGAAGCCCGGCACGCACATTGAAGAGCTTCCCATCGATCGCGTGTTCATCGGCTCCTGCACCAACTCGCGCATTGAAGATTTGCGCGCCGCCGCGAAGATCGTGAGCGGATATAAGGTGAACACGCAGGTGCGCGCGATGGTCGTGCCCGGGTCGCAGCAGGTAAAGGCAGAAGCCGAAAGCGAAGGCCTGGACCGCATCTTCCGCGATGCCGGGTTTGAGTGGCGCGAGCCTGGCTGCTCCATGTGCCTGGGAATGAATCCCGACACGCTGGAGCCCGGAGAGCGTTGCGCCTCCACCAGCAATCGCAATTTTGAAGGCCGCCAGGGACGCGGAGGGCGCACCCATCTGGTAAGTCCGGCGATGGCAGCCGCCGCCGCCATTCAAGGGCACTTTACCGACGTTCGCAACTGGAAGTTTCACAGCTAGATTAAGGAGTTTCGCCGCGCTATGAAGCCGTTTCGCACAATTACCTCGCTGGCCGCGCCGCTGGACGCGGTGAACGTTGACACCGACCAGATCATCCCCAAGCAGTTCCTGAAGCGCGTTGAGCGCACGGGCTATGGTGAATTTTTGTTTTACGACTGGCGACTGAAGGCGGACCGCACTCCGAACCCGGAGTTCTCGTTGAACAAGCCGCACTATAAGGGCGCGGAAATTCTTGTCGCCGGAAGGAACTTCGGCTGCGGCTCCTCCCGCGAGCATGCCGCATGGGCGTTGAGCGATTTTGGATTTCGCTGCGTCATCGCGCCCAGTTTCGCCGACATCTTCTTCTCGAACGCCGCCAAGAATGGAATCCTGCTAGTGGTGTTGCCGGATGAAAAAGTCGCCCAGCTAATGCAACGCGCGGTTACCCCCGGTTACAAGTTGACGGTTTCGCTTGAAACGCAGACGGTGGAAGATGCGCAGGGTTTTCACGAACAGTTTACGATCGACGAGTTCCGCCGCTCCTGCCTGTTGGAGGGCCTTGATGACATTGGGCTGGCGATGCGTCACACAGACGCCCTGGCTGCTTACGAAAAGCGGCATGACGCTGCGTTCTGGTCAGCTCCCCGGCCACAGCAAGCCACTCGGGCATAAGCCATTGCAAGATGAACGCAAACAAAGAATGATAATAGATGTAGCACGAGCGACGAAGGGTACTTATGAGTGACTCGGGAAAATCGGCTTCCAGCAATCTAAGCGCCGCGGATGCGATCACCAGCCAGCCGACACGGCTGACCGGCGCAGAGGCCATTTGGGCCACCATGGTGGGCGAAGGCGTGCGCGATGTCTTCGGCTATCCTGGCGGCGCCATTCTTCCCGCATACGACGCGCTGCGGAAATTCCCCCTCCGTCACATTCTTGTCCGGCACGAGCAGGGCGCGGCCCACATGGCCGACGGGTATGCGCGGGCTTCCGGCCGCGTGGGAGTTGCCGTCTCCACTTCCGGCCCGGGCGCGACCAACCTGGTCACCGGCATCGCCAACGCCATGATGGACTCCGTTCCGATAGTCTGCGTCAGCGGACAGGTCTCAAGCAAAGTGCTGGGGACAGATGCTTTTCAGGAAGTGGATATCACCGGCATCACGCTGCCGATCACGAAGCACAATTTTCTGGTGAACCGCACGGAAGATATTGCGCCCGCGCTGCGCGAGGCGTTTCTCATCGCGAAGTCCGGCCGTCCCGGCCCGGTGCTGGTCGACGTTACGAAAGATGCGCAGCAAAACTCCGCCATCTTCGACTTTGCCGCCGCCGCGCCGCCGCCCTATCGTCCGCACCCCATGCTTGGCGCGGAATCCGCCTCGATCCGCGAGGCCCTGGAATTGTTGCGAACGGCGCAGCGTCCGGTCATCCTCGCCGGGCATGGCATTTTGCATTCCGGCGCATTCGAACAGGTGCGCACGTTGGCGGAGCGGGCGCAGATTCCCGTCGCCTGCACGCTGCTGGGACTCTCCGCATTTCCTGCATCGCATCCGTTGAATCTCGGCATGATGGGCATGCACGGGGAAAGCTGGGTCAACCACGCCATCCAGCAGGCCGATTTGCTGATCGCCTGCGGCATGCGCTTTGACGATCGCGTTACCGGCTCGCTCGCCACCTATGCGCCCAAAGCAAAGAAAATTCACATCGAGATCGACCCGGCAGAGATCAATAAGAACGTTCGCGTCGATGTGCCGCTGGTGGGCGATCTGAAACAGATTCTTGAAACGCTGCTGCCGCTGATGGCGGATCGAGACGGGTCCGCATGGCTTGGGACCATCTCCAGCATGAAAGGCAATGCGTCGGTTCGCGACATCCAGCAACTGCCCGACGATGGCCATCTCTATGCCGCGCACGTCATCAACGACATCTGGCACGAAACCAACGGAAACGCCATTGTTGCCACCGATGTCGGACAGCATCAGATGTGGGAAGCGCAATACTTCAAGCATGAGGAGCCTCGCTCCCTGATCACTTCCGGCGGGCTGGGGACGATGGGCTTTGCCCTGCCCGCTGCCATCGGCGCGAAAGTCGCGTGCCCGGAAAAAGAGGTTTGGGTGATCGCCGGCGACGGCGGTTTCCAGATGACCAGTCCCGAGCTGGCGACCATTGCCCAGGAAGATCTCGACATCAATATCGCCATCGTGAACAACGGATACCTCGGCATGGTACGGCAGTGGCAGGAATTTTTCTATGAGAAAAATTATCAATCCACGCCACTGCGCAGCCCGGACTTTGTCAAACTGGCGGACGCGCATGGAGTCCGCGGCGCGCACGTGCGCAAGCGCGCGGAGGTCATCGAAACGGTGGAAGCGGCACGCAGCCATCGCGGCGCTTTTCTCATCGACTTTCATGTCGAGCAGGAAGATTCGGTTTATCCCATGATCCCGACTGGCGCGGCGTTGCATGAGATGATTCGCCGCCCGTCCAACAATCCGCTGGTGGAAACCGCGACAGAACGGTAACAGGAGCCGGAACACATGTTGCACACATTTGTCGTACTGGTGGAGGACAGACCGGGCGTGTTATCCCGAGTGACCTCACTGTTCCGTCGGCTGAACGTCAACATCAATTCGCTTACCGTCGGCAGCAGCGAAACCGTGAATGTCTCACGGATGACAATCGTCGCGGACTCACCGGAAGATCGCGCACATCGCATCATGGCGTCGCTTTACAAGCTGGAGGAAGTACTTGAAATCGACGATGTAGGCCGCCACTCCGCAGTGATCCGCGAGCTGGCTTTGCTGAAAGTTGCCGCCGGACCGGAGACGCGTTCCGATTTGTTTCAGCTGGCGGAAGTCTTTCGCGCGCGCGTCGTGGACCTTGCTCCAGAATCGCTGATGCTCGAACTGACCGGCAGCGCAAGCAAGATTGAAGGCCTGGTGCAGATTCTTAGCGAAAGTCATTATGAAATCCTGGAAATGGCCCGCACCGGACGCATGGCAATGCGGCGCGGACACCACACCAGCCGCGTGGTCGATGCGTTGACCGAAACCAGGACCGCGCCAAATTCAGGCGGAGCGCTACTCGCGGGCAAACGAAAGAACGCAGCGGTACTCGACTAACGCATTTTCACAAATACGGTGGAGTGGTGAGTTCATATTCCGTGCAGCCGTTCTTTAACGGAACGGCTGCGCCAAGATTCCAGACAACTTTACACCTTTTGTGAAAATGCTATAAACCGGACGACCCGCGCAAAAAAAGTTCAGAACTTATCTCACGGAGAACACAACATCACATGGCAAAGACTTATCACGACCAAGATGCAGACCTGGCATTGATCCGCAAAAAGAAAGTGGCTATTCTCGGCTACGGCTCGCAGGGACACGCCCATGCGCTTAACCTGAAAGATTCCGGCGTGGAGGTCCGCATCGGCCTGCCTGCCGGCAGCAAATCGAAGGAGCGCGCCGAGCGCGCCGGGCTGCAGGTCATGACCACCGCGGACGCCGCGAAATGGGCTGATGTCATCATGTTGCTGGCTCCCGACCAGACCCAGGGAAAGATTTATGCCGAATCGATCGCCCCGAATCTTGCCGCGGGCAAGACACTGATGTTCGCCCACGGCTTCAACATTCGTTACGAGACCATCCAGCCGCCCGCCAACGTGGATGTCACCATGGTCGCGCCTAAGGCTCCGGGACATCGCGTGCGGGAAGTTTTTCAGGAAGGCGGCGGCACTCCCGGCCTGGTTGCCGTCCATCAGGATGCAAGCGGGCTGGCCCTGGCCCAGGCGCTCTCCTATGCCAAAGGAATCGGCTGCACCCGCGCCGGTGTGCTGGAAACCACCTTTAAGGAAGAGACTGAGACCGATCTTTTCGGCGAGCAAGCGGTGCTCTGCGGCGGAGTCAGCGCGCTGGTGAAGGCGGGCTTTGAAACGCTGACGGCAGCAGGTTACCAGCCGGAGGTCGCCTACTTCGAGTGCATGCATGAACTGAAGCTGATCGTCGATCTGATGTATCGCGGCGGGCTGGCCTACATGCGCCACTCCATCTCCGATACCGCCGAGTACGGCGACTACATCGCCGGTCCGCGCATTGTGACCGATGAAACCCGCGCCGCCATGCGGAAATTGCTGGCGGAGATTCAGGACGGAACCTTTGCCAAGCATTGGCTGAATGAAAACGCCACCGGTCGCAAGTGGTTTGAGGAACAACGGCGCGAGGAAGCGAAGCATTCCATTGAGCGCACCGGCGAGCCGTTACGGGCAGCCATGCCATTCCTCGATCCGGTCACGGTAAAAAGCGGCACGGTCGAATCGGCGCAGAAACCCGCTACCGTCAACGCCTAAAAACAATTTGCAACTCAGGAGGACATCCGGCTTGTCCTCCTGAGTTACAACAGAGCGAGATTTCCGCCTCATCCCGCTGCAACAAAGTCCCTGTACCATAACGTGCTGGGAGGCATTCATGGATTCTCCAACCCAATCGCTGTCTCTGATATCGAATCTCCCACCGGGCGTTTCCCTGCTGCACTCTTCGGAATCAGAAATTCTTGGCGCGCTGCGCGGCGTCCGGCAACTGGAAGGGCTGACCGACGAAGAATATCTCTGGCTGGTCCGCAATAGCTGGGAATTTTCCGCCCCTGCGGGCACTCGTCTTTTTAACGATGGGGACCCTGCCGTCAATATGACGATCCTGCTCGATGGCGAAATCCAGGTGCGGCGAAAGAATGCGAGCCAGGGAGGAAGTCTGTTTATCGGACGCTCCGGACATATCACCGGACTTCTGCCGTTCTCGCGCATGAAGAGCGTGGGCGGCGCCGGACTGGCCTCCGAATCCGTGTGGGCGTTGCAGATTCCCAAGGACTTGTTCCCAGAGATGCTGGCCGCAATTCCCTCGATGGGGCAACGTTGTGTTTCCACCCTGTTGGATCGGACCCGTGAAGTAACTCGCCTGGAACAGCAGGCGGAGAAGTTGACCGCGCTGGGAAAGCTGGCCGCCAACCTGGCGCATGAATTGAACAACCCGGCCAGCGCCGCGCAGCGCGCCGCCAGCAACCTGCTGGATGAATTGCGCATTTACGGCAAAGTGAGTTTCGATGCCGGCCGGCTCTGCCTGACAGAAGACCAGGAAACCCGCTACATGGAATGGAACCGCGGGCTGCGGGCCGCCATCGAACGGCGCGCCGCGGACTCTGCTTTGGTGGAAAGCGGCACGCTCGAAAACCGCCTTACGCGGTGGCTGGAACAACACAAAGTTTCCGATGTGTGGTCGGTCGCCCCGGTCTTCGCGGAGGCGCGCGTCGAGCCCGAAGATCTAAACGTTCTCGACGATTTTTTGAGCGACGAAGCCGTCCAGCTGGCGGTCACGCACTTTGCCTCATCGCTGCGCGCGGAAACCATGACCGCGGCCGTGCTTGAATCGACCGCCAGAATCTTCAACTTGATTCGCGCCATCCAGCAATACTCCCATATGGATCAAGGGACTTTGCAGGACGTCGACATTGCACAATCGCTGGACAGCACGTTGAGCATGTTGCACTATCGATTGAAAAATGTGCAGGTGATGCGCGAGTACGAACCCAACCTCCCTCTCATCACCGCCAATGGAGGAGAGCTGAACCAGGTGTGGATGGCGCTGCTTGAGAATGCGCTGGATGCTATGAAGGACAAAGGAACCATCCGTCTTTTGACCCATCATGCAGGAGACATGGTTCGAGTTGAAATCTGGGATGACGGACCGGGTGTTCCGCCGGAGTTGCACAGCCGGATATTTGAACCTTTTTTTACCACCAAGCCGGGAGGCACTGGCACTGGCCTGGGTCTCGATGCGGTTCGGCGAATCCTGACCCGGTATCGCGGATTTATTGACGTGCAATCGAAACCTGGAGCTACATGCTTTCAGGTGCGGATTCCGCTGCAGCAAACAGGCGCGTACTGAGACCGCCTATTTTTCAATCTCCACGCCACGCCAGAAAGCGACATGATTCTTGATGGCACGCGCCGCCGGCTTCGGATCGGGGTAATACCAGGCCGCGTCCGAATTTTCCTGTCCATCAACAAAGATGGTGTAATACCGCGCCTGCCCCTTCCACGGGCAAGTCGAAATCGTCGAGCTGGACCGGAAAAACTCACGGTCGATGGAATCATGCGGGAAATAGACATTCCCTTCTACAAGTTGGGTCTTCTCGCTCTCTGCGAGCACTTTGCCATTCCAAACCGCTTTCGCCATAATTTCGCTTAACCCCTTCACATTTCACCATATCAGATCGCAGACCAGATCGGCTTTTGGGGTGCGGAGCGGTCTGCGCCATATTGTTACTTATACATAGATTCGCCACTACATAGATTCGCCACGGCGCGGATCGATTCCCTTTCCAATAACAAAAGAGGACCCACATAACGGAAGAGGACGCACAAAAAGAGCGTCCTCCTCCGTCGGAGTCCTGGCATGACAACCGTTTGCCGGTTTCCAGCGTTACATCTTATCCATGGCGCCGCTGGCCTTCTTCACCTTGTCGACGTGGATGGAGTTATTGGCAGCGTCGACCGTGGCCTCCACTTTCACGTGGTCCCCATAGTAATTTGCCACCGCATCTGTGTTGTCGATGGCCCATACCTTCTTATCGGAATCGACAAAAACGGCCTTCGATCCAGCATCAATGCACTTCTTGACGCAGGCGGCGTCGTGGTTGGCGGCTCCGCATTTTGAGTCGCTAATCCAACCGGTCAGTTTGTGGGCTTTCATCGACTGCGCGCCGGCAAAGACAGTTATGCTGCCGAAAGCTAAAACACATGCAAGATGCCTTGTCAGTTTCATGGTTCTTGACCCCTCAATCTTTCGTACTGAATGAAACAGATGGTTTGATGTCCGCAATAGTTGTATCGGGTCCCGATCATATTGGCAAGGGCACCCCGGCGTCGGGCTGTTCATGGCAGGCAAGCACGCTTATGCCTGCGGGCCCTCGAACTGTTTCCGCATCCGGTGGAATAGATCCCTTGCCACCGTATATTTTTCAACCAACTGGCTTGTCTGGCGCATAAAAGGCCGTCCCGTCCTGGCTTGAATCTCTTCGCGAAATGGACTGAACTTCGCCAGGATATACAGGCCTTCTCCGTTCGAATCGAAGAACAGATCCGGTTTGACCGCGCCGTGCAGCACCAGAGAAGCCGCCATTTCCCAATAACTGAGAACCTGGCGGTAATACGCGTTCTTCTCCGAGCCGGGATCGTTGATCACCGCCAGAAATTCTTCCGCCGTCTTCGGGTTGAAGTCCGACACGATCCAGCGCCGCGCTTTGCGCAGCAACTCCTCCCGACGCAGTTCATACAGCTTCAGAATCAGCTGAGCATCTTCATACGTAGCTATCTGGCTTTCCATTCCCGGCCTTCCCGTTCCCAACTCTTTCTTTTGCGGCAAACGTTATGGAAATACAATGTGTGGCTCATACCCCCGCTCCGACAGCAACTTCGGCTTGCTGGGGTTTCTCCGCCTCGGATGGAGCGTCTCCAATCCGCTTTTCGTAATGGCATATCACCGGCTTGTCCGTGGAGGATGCCGCCTCGACCGGAGGCTTTTTCCCGCGTCCGCGTTTTGGCTTCTCTTCCGCCTTCTGCTTTTCATTGTTGGGGCAGATGAGATAGACGCCCGACTTCAACGTCTTTTCCAGCAGGTAAGGATTGCCGCACTCCGGGCAAGCCTGCGGAACCGGCTTCAGGTTTGAAGTGAAGTCGCACTTGGGATAATTCGTGCAGCCGTAGAAAATATTTCCGCGCCTCGCCTTGCGTTCCGCGATATCTCCGTCGCCGCAAGTGGGGCACTTTACGCCCGTCAAATTCTGCTTGATGTACTTGCATTTTGGATAGCCGCTGCAGGAAACAAATTCGCCATATTGCCCAGAGCGGCGGACGAGCTGCATCCCGCACTTGGGGCAATTCTCATCGAGCGGCACCGGAGGCTTCTGCTGCTGCTTCGCGGTTAGCTTGCGAATGGTCTTGCAGGGAGGATCTTCGTTGTAGCCGGGGCAGGCCATGAACTGTCCAAACGGCCCATTGCGCAGCACCATTACCCGTCCGCAGTTTTCGCAGAACTCCTCTTCCGCCTCCGCGCCTTGTGCCTCCGGCGTGTTCAGGTTCGGCTTCGCCTCGAAATTTTCCTTCGTGAACTTGCAACTGACCTGTTCGACGGAGAGTTTGCGTTCCGGCCCCGCCGCGTCCGAAAGCGCGGCTTCCAGTTCTTTCCGGTTCGCAGCCGTCGCCGCCGCCGGTGCAGGCTCCGCCCCGCCGGTCGCTTTCACGATCATCGGATATGCGAGTTTTTCCTGGATTTTCTTGATCGCCTTCTTTGGATCTTTTTCCCACGCGGAGCTGGCGACGTTCACCGGTTTCTTCTTGTCGTATGCCGTGCAGGCGTAGAACGATCCGAACTTGCCCCACTTCAACACCAGCGGCGCGCCACACTCCGGACATTTCTCCTCCGTCGGCTCCTCCATCCGCTTGATGTCTTCCATATTTTTATCGGCAACCTTCAGTTCCTTCTGGAAATATCCATAGAAACCGCTCAGCAGGTCGGTCCATTTTTCCGTGCCGTCTTCGACCGCGTCGAGCTCCACTTCCAGCTTGGCCGTATACGCCGGATCGAAGATGTACGGAAAATTTTTCACCAGCAGATCGTTGACGACCACGCCAATCTCTGTCGGATAAAACTTGCCCGAACCCTTCGGCGGAACCTTGGCGACATACTCGCGATCCTGAATGGTATTGATGATCGAGGCATAGGTAGAAGGACGCCCAATGCCGCGCTCTTCGAGTTCCTTTACCAGCGAAGCCTCATTGAAGCGCGGAGGAGGCTCGGTAAAATGCTGCTCCGGCTTCAGCGCATTCAACACCAGGGCTTGTCCGTCGCTCAAATCCGGCAGCCGATTGCTCAGCGCCTCATCGTCGGCATCTTTCGTGTCCTTGGCTTCTTCATACACTTTCAAAAAGCCATCGAACTTCAGTACCGACCCGGTCACGCGATAGTCGTAGCCGCGGTCCGCTTTGGCCAGAATATCCACGCTGGTCTGGTCGAAGACAGCCTGCACCATCTGCGAAGCCACAAATCTCTGCCAGATCAACTTGTACAGTTTGTACTGTTCGTCGCTGAGATAGCGACGAATTTCATCGGGAGCGAAATCGATATTCGTAGGCCGGATGGCTTCATGCGCATCCTGCGCGTCCTTCTTGCCCTTGAACTGGTTTGCGCCTGCGGGAAGATATTTGTTGCCCAATTTCTGCGCGATATATTTCCGCGCCTGGTCGATCGCGTCCGACGCGACGCGGACCGAATCGGTTCTCATGTAGGTGATCAAACCGATCGTTCCCTGGCTGCCGACATCGACGCCTTCATACAACCGCTGCGCGACGCCCATCGTTCGCTTCACGTTGAAACCCAACTTGCGCGAAGCATCCTGCTGCAGTTTGCTGGTGGTGAAAGGAGCGGCCGGGTTCTGCCTCCGCTCTTTCTTCTCGACCGAACGCACCTTCCAGTCCGCCGTCTTCAATGCACGAACGATGGTGTCCGTCTCCGCCTGGTTCGGCAGCGCCGCCGCGTTTACGGTTTCCACCGTGGACCGTTTTCCATCGATGCCGATAAAGCGCGCAGTAAACTCTCGTACCTTGTCCGCCGCGGGCGACAACTGCGCATCGAGCGACCAATATTCGACCGGTTGAAAACCTTTCACCTGGCGCTCGCGTTCCACAATCAGGCGTACGGCCACTGTCTGCACGCGGCCCGCGGATAATCCGCGCCGCACCTTGTCCCACAACAGGGGAGATATCTGATAACCGACGATGCGGTCCAGAACGCGGCGAGTCTGCTGCGCATCCACCAACCGGGCGTCCACATTGCCGGCATATTGAAAGGCGGCGCGCACCGCCTTTTGCGTAATTTCGTTAAAGGTGACCCGTTGGATGGGAGTTTTGCCGCGCAGCTCCGGCTTCAACTGCGTCTCCAGATGCCATGCAATCGCTTCTCCTTCACGATCCGGATCGGGCGCGAGATAAACGGCATCGGCGGTCCTGGCCAGCTTCTTCAGCCGGTCCACAACCTTTTCCTTGCCCGGCATGACGATCAGTTCCGGCTCAAAGCTGCCGCTCTCCAGATCGACGCCGATCTTGCTTTTCGGCAGGTCCATGATGTGGCCCAGCGAGGCCTCCACTACGTAATCCTTGCCGAGATATTTGTTGATCGTCTTCGCCTTTGCGGGGGACTCGACGATCACTAATGATTTTGCCATCGAAATTACGCTTTCTTCCTTCGTAGATAAATTTCTTTTGGGCGTCCGATTCGCCGGCCGGCCCATGCCGGCGCTTCCGTCAAATGGATGTAATGTTTCCTGAGACGTTTCAATCCGTCACCAGGTAATACGTGCGAAGCTATCACGATTCCGGGTGCAAGTTCTACCGGGGCATCCATTACACACTGCATCATCAAAAATGATTTGTCATCCTGAGCCCGTTTGGCTTTGGCGGAATGAACTCCGCGAAGGACCCGGCGATTGGCGCTTTTGGAATCAATTCCTTCAGAAGGTCCTTACATAATTCTTGCCCGGCATGGCGCGCACTCGGCCTGCCAGTTCCAATTCGAACAGCGCGGTAAAAATTTCCGAGGAACTGAGCTTTCCGTCCAATTGCTCCACCAGCTCATCCAGTTGCATCGACTGATCGAGACGAAGGGCTTCAAAGACCTGGCCCTGATCTTGCGGCAAATCCGGCTTGCTGAATAACGATGCAGCAGGGTCGCCTAAAGATGCAACCCCCATTCGATCTTCCACCTCCAGGCGAATCTGGGTGGGCAGCTCCTCCCACACGTCTTCCCAGGTAGCGACCAGTTTGGCGCCCTGTTTAATCAGGGTGTTAGGGCCCCAGGAATTCTTTGAGGTGACATTGCCGGGAACGGCAAACACTTCGCGATTTTGTTCAAGCGCGCAACGCGCCGTGATGCGCGTGCCGCTATTTTCGCTGGCTTCAATCACCAGCACCCCGACGCTCATTCCGCTCAGGATGCGGTTGCGAATGGGAAAATTCTGCGGGGCTGGAAAGGTTCCCATTGGATATTCGCTCAGCAGCGCTCCTCCGCAAGCCAGAATCTGCTCCGCCAGCCGCTTATTTTCCTTGGGGTAGATGACATCGATCCCCGTTCCCCAGACGGCCACCGTTCTGCCGGCTGCTTCCTGGCAGCGGGCATCCAGTGCACCGCGATGGGCGGCTGTATCCACGCCGCGCGCCATGCCGCTCAAGATCACCAGGCCATGCGCCGCCAGGTCGCGCGACAGCATCTCCGCCATTCCGGTGCCGTAGGGCGTGGGATGCCGCGTGCCCACAACCGCGATTCCAGGCTGCCTTAATAAGGATGCGTCGCCGCGAATCCACAGCATGGTCGGAGGATCGAAGATTTCCCGCAGCCTCTCCGGATAGGCGCCATCCAGCGGCGCGATGAGCGCTCCGCCGCTATCCTGGACTTGCTTCCATTCTTTGTCCGCCTCGGCGCGAGAGCGGCCGGAGACAATCGCCTGCGCCGCAGCAGCAGGCAATTTCATCATCTCCAGTTGCGTTAACGGCAGGCGCAGCACTTGTTCCGCGCTGCCGGCGGCATCCACAGCTCGCCAGATGCGGCGTGGCCCCAGGCCATCCGTCATTGTCAGCGCCAGCCACGCGAGTTGTTCTTCTTCTGCGACAGCAGCCGAACCCGATGCCGGGGCTTCGCTTAAATTTTTTGTCGTCGGATCTATCGTCAAAACAGGCAAACCTCAACAGACGCCATGAACCGGCAAGCTGCTTCGAAAAAAATGGCTCGATGTTGCGAGAGCGTATCGATGTGGCGCGGCGATGTCAAGCAACCGATACGAGAATTGCCGGTTGATAAACTGTAAAGTGCAGAGCGAGCCACATCTTACATCCGCAAAAAAACTTCGCATCTCCGCCATTCGCTTCCTCAATCCAGCGCCTCTCATGTGGGATTTTGAACATCCTCCCGAGATGGATCGGCTGGCCGAGCGCTACGAAATTCATCGCTCCATGCCATCGCAATGTGCCGCGGAGCTGGCTGACGGAAGCACCGACATCGGCCTGATTCCCATCGCGGCTTACGCGACCACTCCCGATCTCGCGATTATCCCCGGCTGCACCGTCGCCTCCCTCGATCACGTCCGCTCGATCATTCTTGTTGTAAAGAATCCCGGCGGCCTGGGCGCAGTGCGGCGGGTCGCGGCGGACAGCGATTCGCGGACCTCGAACGCCTACGCGCAGGTACTCCTCCGCAAGTTCTACAATCGCGATCCCGAGTTCATTCCCCAACCGCCCGATCTCGATGCCATGCTGGCGGATTGCGATGCCGCTATCTTGATCGGCGATCCAGCACTGCTGGCGCTCGAAGATCAAACCGCCCGCTTCGCCCGCACCGGGCAACCTCTCGAATACATCGACCTGGCACAGGAATGGAAAGGGCACACTGGCGCTCCCTGGGTTTCCGCGTTCTGGGCCATCCGTCCGGAAGCAATCCGGGAATGTGGGCTTGATTCCAGCAGTCTTGTGGCGGACTTTATCCGCTCCCGCGATCACGGCACGGCAAATATCGACGCGCTGGTTCGGGAGTGGGCGCCGCGCATGCCGATCTCGGCCGAGACGATCCGCACCTATCTGACGCAGAACATCCACTATGTACTGGATGACGAATGCATCGCCGGCATTGAATTGTTCTTCCGCTACGCGGCTGAGACCGGCGTGCTGCCGATCGCTCCCGCTCTCCGCTTTCTTAAGTGAAATTGTCGTTGTAAAAGCGGCCGGACCGCGTGCGTGTCCCTTCCTGCATCCAAAATTTTGAACGGGGGTACGCCATGAGTCCCAATCGGCGCGAATTTCTTCGTCAGGCTGGCTACGCGGCCACGCTGTCTGCATTCACCGGCAAATTTTCTTTAGAAAATTCTTTTGCCCAGCTCTCCAGCGCAGCACCGGAAACCGGCCAATCGAACACCCCAGAAGCTAACGGCAGAAAGATCGGCTATTGCATCGTGGGACTGGGCCGCATTTCGATGGGCGAATTCATGCCCGGCGTTCGCCTTTCGAAGCGATCGAAGATTGTCGCGCTGGTCAGCGGTCATCGCCCCAAGGCCGATCGCATGGCTGCCGAGTATGGCGTGGCCTCGCACGCGATCTACAACTACGAAAACTACGACAGCATCCGCGACAACCCGGAGATCGAGGCTGTCTACATCGCGCTGCCCAATGGCATGCACGCGGAGTACACCATCCGCGCCGCGAAAGCGGGCAAACATGTCCTCTGCGAAAAGCCGATGGCCAACTCCGTCAAAGAATGCGAGCAGATGATTGCCGCCTGCAAACAAGCTGGACGCAAATTGATGATCGCGTATCGCTGCCAGTACGAGCCGACCAACCTGAAGGCCATTGAGCTGCTGCGACAGGGCTATGTCGGGGATATCATCTCCGTCAGCAGCGCAAACGGCTTCAACATCCATCCCGGCGAATGGCGCCTGAATAAAAAACTTGCCGGTGGCGGACCCCTGATGGATACCGGCATCTATTCGCTGCAGGCGACGCGCTACCTGACCGGACAGGAACCTGTGGAGGTGAAAGCGTTCTCTTCCGTCACCGACCACGATGGCCGGTTCAAGGAGGTAGAAGAAACCGTCGTGTGGAGCATGCGCTTTCCCAGCGGCATACTCGCCAACTGCTCCACCACCTACGGCAGCAGCTTTATCGGCGGCCGTGTTTGCGTCATCGGCACCAAAGGCACGCTGGAACTGGACCCGGCGTTCAGCTATCAGGGCCTCCATCTCGGCGGACGCGCACAGGGGAAATCACCGCTCGATATTTCGTTCGACAATCCCTCGCCGCGGCAGTTCACCACCGAAGGCGATTATTTTTCCGGGTGCATTTTAGAAGATAAAGAGCCGAAGACGAACGGCGAAGAAGGCCTGCGGGACGAACGCATTATGACCGCGATCTATAAATCCTGCGCCACCGACGCGCCGGTCAAGCTGACTGCCTGACGGGGAGTTTTAGAGCAGTTTTCCTGTACGTGTATATCGAAGCGAAGATCTCCACGCCGTTTTCCCTTAAGAAAAACGGCACTCGGATGATGATTGCGATCTATAGCAACAGGAAAACTGCTCTACCCGTCTGTTTTCGCCGGCGCTTCCCAATATCCCTGGTCGCGCAGAAAATAATCTTTATTTCTGGAATTCATCGCCGTCCGGACAAACATCCAGGCAATTTTGCCGCGACCCATCTTCTCGAAGCGCCGGTTGGAGGTCAGCGCGGAACCGGCGATCACGGCAAACTTCCGCCGCTCCACCTGCTTGCTCAGCAGATAATCTTCCGCGTACAAAGCCTGCTCATTAAAGCCGCCCAACCGGTCGAATTCCTCCCGCTCGAACAGCATGAACATACCGGTGGCAAAGGGAGAGACCCAGCGCGAGGCCCACTGGACGCAATTGTTCAAGCCATACAGGAGCTTGTCTGCGAGGTTTCCATCAATGCAGCCAATATTTGTCGTCAGGCAATAGAGCCGGCGGCGGCGCATGGTTTCCATCGCGCGGCGCAGCAAGGTGGGATCTTCCAATTCGACATCGGCGTCCATGAACAAGACGTATGGAGTTGCCGCTCGGCGCGCTCCCGCATTTCTTCCCACCGCAGGCAGGCCGCCGGGGATCACTTCCAGGTTGAGATCGAGACGGGCTGCGCACAATTCGGCCAGAGCGACGGTGCAGTCGGTCGAACCGGCATCAGCAACGAAGACTTTTGTATCCGGCAAATGCGGGTAGTCCTGCCTGGTCAAAGAGATCAGCAGCCGCGGCAGGGACTGGCTCTCGTTCCTGGCTGGGATCACGATGGTAAGTTCCGCCGGCATAATTTTGGATCTCCACTCCGTGCTGGTTGATCGTCAGATACGTGGCTCGCGCGTCTACCCAAGACCCTGAGTTGTAATACTCAATGCCGTCGCGCGCCAGGGACAACGCGGCATGGGTATGACCGCAAAATACCCGCTCGCATTTGCCCGCCCTGGCATATTGGATGGCCCCATGCGCCACCTTATCGGATAGACGTAACCAGCGTGTATTTGTACGGTCAAGAAATCGTGAAAAGCATTTGGTCTGTGAATCCAACTTTTGGATCTGGTAGAACAACTGCTCTCCTACGCGGCTGATCAGCAGGTTCTTGCTGACAAAACGATCGAACTGGTGCCCATGAACAGCGAGGTGGCGTTTGCCCTCGTATTCCCACACATACCGCTGGTATACAGGCACGCCAACCAAATGAGACATCAGGTTGGCCAGCCCGTGATCGTGATTCCCTTCCACCCACACCACTTCCACATTGCGTTTTGGATTGGAGAGTTTGCGGATATAGGTCAGGAACTTCCAATGATCGCTGGTGAGACGGCGAAAATTCAGGTCGGAGAATATATCGCCCAGCAGAACCAGACGCCGAAAGCTGTTGGACTGTAGCACCGCCAGCGCATCCTGGGCTCGGCTCAGCTCGGACCCGAGGTGGACATCGGACAGGATCAACGTGTTGTACAGAGCGTCGCCCATGCATCACAAATGCAGCAAATATCGAGAAAAGGAGATGACTGAATGATGAAAATGCGGAGAAATGATGGGACATGCTCAAGTGATCCTGCTCGACACGCATGCTCTCGTGTGGCTGGTCCTCGAGCCGCACCGGCTATCCAAGAACGCGATTTTTGCGATCCGATCCCAGCGGAAAGAGGGCGGAGGTTTAGCAATTGCCGCGGCCACTCTATATGAAATGGTCGGATTGGCCGCGAAAGGCCGCATTGATTTTCGCAGTCCGCCGGAATTGTTCTTTCGACGAATAGAAACCGACTTCATTGTCCAGCCGATCACGGGCCACATCTGCGCCGAGACGATGAGGCTGCCGGAAAGTTACCCGAAAGACCCGATGGACCGCATGATTGGCGCGACCGCCATTGTCGAAGGGCTAACCTTGGTGACCGCCGATGAAACCATTCGAAACTCGAAAGCCGTCGCCACCCTCTGGTAATCGCGTGGGAAAAAGCAGCGCAAGCCATCCCCGTATCTAAAACTGTCGGAACTAGAGTGTTGGGACAAGAATTTCCGTTGTCAACTGCTCTTCCGGCGTGGTCCTGGGATCGTTCACATGCTTAGGAAATCACACGACTTAGAGGATTGTTTGGCTTAGATTTCCCACCGCAACAAACACGTTCCCACGGTATATCCGGCTCCGACCGACGCCAGCAGCACCAGGTCATCCTTTTTCAGACGCCCCTCTTCCCGCGCCGTCTGCATGGCCAGCGGAATTGTTCCCGCCGTGGTGTTGCCGTAGCGATCAATATTGATGATGACCCGCTCCGGCGCCATTCCGAGCCGCTCCGCCGTTGAAAGGATGATACGCTTGTTGGCCTGATGCGGAATGAAGCAATCCAGATCGCCGCCGGCGACTCCGTTGCGTTCGAGCAGTTTCTCTGTCGCCTCCGACATTTTTCGCACGGCGAACTTGTACACCGCCTGCCCATCCTGATGGACATAGTGCATCTTCTTCGCGACTGTCTCCGCGGTCGACGGATTCAGGCTGCCGCCGCCCGGCATATACAAGGATGGGCCGCCCGAGCCGTCAATCTCATGCAGGTAGTCGATCATGCCGACTTCCCCTTCTTCCGCCGGCTCCAGCAAAACCGCGCCCGCGCCGTCGCCGAAGATGATGCAGGTGGAGCGGTCGGTGTAATCGATGATTGACGACATCACATCCGCGCCAATGACAAGAACTTTTTTATGCGCGCCGGCTTCCACCAGCTTTGCGCCCACCTGCAGCGCATAGACAAACCCGCAGCAGGCCGCGGAGATGTCAAATCCCCACGCGCCGGGCGCTCCCAGTTTGTTCTGTACCAGGCAGGCAGTCGCCGGAAACAGCATGTCCGGCGTTACCGTGGCGACCAGAATCGCCTCCACTTCCTCGGGGCCGATGCCCCGTTCCGCCAGGCAGCGGCGCGCCGCCTCCACCGCCAGATCGCTGGTACCCACGCCTTTGTCTACCAGGTGCCGCTCGCGGATTCCAGTCCGCTCCACAATCCATTCATCATGGGTATCGACCATCTTTTCAAGGTCGGCATTGGTCAAAAGACGCGGTGGAACATAAGTGCCGAGCGCGCTGATTTTGGCGCGGAGCAGCGGCCGCGGACGAAGATCGAATTTCAATGAAATGTCCTCTAAGAAATTGAAATTTCTATTTTCTATGCGTGGGAAAAGAATGTCTACGGAGGGAAGGAACAAGGTGAAGGCAAACGATCTTCTCTAAGCGCCGGGTGACCCACTGCACACGCATGGGCCCGTTGCCGTTGCTTCCTTCCGGACCTGGCGGGGTTGGCGGGATTGCGTCGCGTAGGACCCGGCACAGCTTGATGATATCACTGGCCGAACCGCATTGGATCGAGCTGGATAGAGTCCGCCGCATTGGTAGAATGGAAGATGTGAAAACTCTGGAATCATGCGGGATCCCAACTGTGGTTGAGGAAGAAAATCTACCCGCAAAACCGACGGTGAGTCCGCGGGTCGGTTTCATCAGCCTGGGCTGCCCCAAAAATCTGGTCGACAGCGAAGTCATGATGGGCCTGTTGACGAGCGCCGGGGCCACCATGACCGCCGATGCCGCCACCGCCGACGTGCTGGTGGTCAATACCTGCTCCTTCATCGACAAGGCCAAGCAGGAATCCGTGGACACGATCCTCGAAATGGCGCGCCATAAAACCGGCGGCAAAGCGCAGCGCCTGGTGGTCGCCGGCTGCATGGTGGAACGCTATCGCGACGAGATTCAGAAGAACATTCCCGAGGTCGACGCCGTGGTCGGTACGGGCGAGCTGGAGCAGATTCTTGCCGCCGCAGGAATGGCAAGTTCGCAGACCGGCGCGAATTCACCCTTCCGCATCCTTACCGCCGCCGAAGCGACCACCGCCCACCGCGCGGAAGGCGACCACCGCGAGCGGCAGGGCCGCTTCTCCCGCGACACCTGGGATGGCGCCATCGCTGACCTGCCGAATTATCTATACGACGAACACACGCCCCGCCTGCGGACGACAGCTCGCAGCTCCGCCTACGTCAAGATCGCTGAAGGCTGCGACCATCCTTGCGGCTTCTGCATCATTCCACAACTGCGGGGAAAATTTCGTTCGCGTCGCTTTGAATCTGTCGTGGCGGAAGTCGAACGCCTGGTGGCCGAGGGCGTCGAGGAAGTCACTTTAATCGGTCAGGACACCACGTGCTACGGCGAAGATTTCGGCATGAAAGACGGCCTGGCACAGCTGCTCGATCGGCTGGCACACGTGGAAGGGCTGCGCTGGCTGCGCTTCCTCTATGCCTATCCCAACAAAGTGACGCCCGCGTTGCTCGATACCATGGCGCGACATGAGAACATCTGCAAATATCTCGACGACCCTTTGCAGCACGCGTCGCCCAGTGTACTGAAACGCATGAAGCGCGGCGGGGGCGCGGATATTTTTTTAAAGATGATTGAACGCACACGCGCTGTCATGCCCGACATCACCCTGCGAACTTCGTTCATCACCGGCTTTCCCGGCGAAACGGAACAGGATTTTAACCTGCTGCTCGACTTCATCGCCGAAGCGCGGTTCGACTGGCTGGGCGTCTTCGAATACTCCGACGAAGAAGGCTCTGCCGCTTACGCGCTCGACGGAAAAGTACCGAAGCGAACCATTTCCGCCCGGCAGCGCAAATTGATGCGGAGCCAATTGAAGATCAGCCGCGCAGCCCGAGCGGCGCAGATCGGTCGCAGCTTCGAAGTGCTGGTGGAAGGCGAAAGCGAAGAAACACCACTGCTGTGGCAGGGACGCGCGGCCATGCATGCCCCGGAGATCGACGGCAAAGTTCTGATCAACGACTTCGGTCCGTACCCAGCGCTTGAACCGGGCACCTTTCATCGCTGCGAGATCACGGAAGCGCACGATTACGACCTGGTGGCCCGGGTTCTCTGAAGGGGTGCCGGGGCCTGAATCGGCTGAGATTGCTTGAGCTGTAACCGAAACGGTTACATTTCTGAGGTTTTGTTATGGCGAAAGAAAAATCCAGGAAGCCATCCAAGCCGTCGGCGCTGCGCTGCCCCACCTGCGGCGCCATCGTCTTAGCCAATGATCCCGATCTGCCCTTCTGCAGCGATCGCTGCCGCGTAATCGATCTCGGCAAATGGGCCAGCGGAGCGTATCGGATATCTTCTCCGATTCTCGATCCGGAGGTTCTCGAAGGTCTGGATGAAATTCATCGCCGTCCCAAGAATAAGGACGACGACGAATAGATGACGACACCAACACACGCGCCACATACGCGGTGGGCATGGACGCTCGGGACATTTTTCGGCACTGGATATCTCCGTCCAGGACCAGGCACGTGGGGCTCCGTCGCCGGACTGCTGATCTGGCTGTCCGTCGCGTATTGGGCACACCTCACGCGCGCGCATCTGGCGATCGGGACTGCCACCGCTGCTGCGGCCATGCTCGCTGCCGGAATACCGGCAGCGAGCATCGTGGCGCGGGAAGCAGGCACCGAGGACCCGCAGTTTGTTGTGCTGGATGAAGTCGCCGGGCAGTGGATCGCGTTGATCGGAGCCACCATTCGCCCCTGGAGCTGGCTGCTGGCTTTTCTACTGTTTCGTCTTTTCGATATTCTGAAGCCGCCGCCTGCCCGCCAGTTTGACAGAATGCATGGCGGATTCGGCATCATGATGGATGACGTGGCTGCCGGGGTTTATGCGCTGATTCTGGTCTGGCTGGCAGCTCGCTATTTTTAGCGGCGGCATCCCAATCGAAGGAGCTTCTTCAATGAAATTCGGCATTCATTCCGCGGAGCACGCTCCCCACATTGCATCCATCGCTCCGGAAGCGGCACTGCCCGGCGGCGAAGTGGAATTGCGCGGGCACGCGCTGGCGCCCGCCGGATACCATCAGCCAGGCGCGATGATCGGCGAACAGAATGCTCCCGTCACCATGAGCTGCCCGTCGAAAGTATCTCTGCACGTGCCGCCGGGAACCATCTCCGGCAATGTGCAACTCCGCATCGATGGCCATTCCAGCAACACGGTGCCGTTGTCGGTGGGCATCACCATTGCAGAAGAGATGGACCCGGTCGCCAATCCGGTCGCGGACGCCGAAGGCAACATTTATGTAGCCTTCTCCGGCGCGCGCGGGCAGGCGACGCCGGTCTCCGTTTTTCAGATCGATCCTGAATATCAGGTCCGCCCCTTTGTCAGCGGCATCCTGAACGCCACCGGTCTCGCTCTCGATGCCGAGGGCAATCTCTACGTTTCTTCCCGGCATGAAGGCACGGTGTATCGCGTCACCCCCGCCGGCGCAAAATCCGTCTTTGCCGAAGGCATGGGAATCGCCACCGGGCTGGCCTTTGACCGCGACGGCTTTCTCTATGTCGGCGACCGCAGCGGGACCATCTTCAAAATTGCGCCGGACCGGCAGGTGTTCGTCTTCGCCACGCTGGAGCCGAGCGTGTCCGCCTATCACCTCGCCTTTAACGACACCGGCACCCTGATGGTGAGCGGGCCGACCACGTCAGCCAATGAAACTATTCACGCCATCGCGCACGACGGCGGCATCTCCAGCTTCTACACCGGATTGGGGCGCCCGCAGGGCATGGCCTTCGATGTCGCAGGCAATCTCTACGTCGCCGCCTCCCTGCACGGACGTCGCGGCGTGGTCAAGATCACCCCGTCCCGCGAAGCTTCGCTGGCGATCTCCGGTTCGGGAATTGTCGGCCTCGCCTTTCTGCCCGACGAAGATGCGGTGCTGGCAACACGGGACACCGTTTATCATGTGGGATTGAAGGTTGCCGGCAGATTGCTGCGCTAGTGCGATTCTGATTTTGCGGCGCTCCGGCGACCTTGAAAGCCGCTCGTTTATTTGTTGCTGTACCTTCTACCTGCCAAATGTTCGCAGAAATCATTGCCGTCGGCTCCGAGCTGCTCACCCCGTTCCGCCAGGACACCAACTCGCTCTTTCTTACCGATCATCTGAACCGGCTGGGCGTCACCGTCATCTTCAAAACCATCGTCGGAGACAGGCAAGTACATCTAACCCAGGCGGTTTCGCTGGCGCTGGGGCGCGCCGATATCGTCGCGGTGATGGGCGGCCTGGGGCCCACGGAAGACGATCTGACCCGTGAAGCTGTCGCCGCCGCTCTGGGTGTGCGAGTGCGCCGCAATGGAGACCTGCTGGCAGCGCTCTACAAACGATTTGCCGAACGCCGCGCCAGTATGCCGGGCAATAACTCCAAGCAGGCGGACCTGATCGAAGGCGCTGAAATTCTGCCGAATGCCGTCGGCTCTGCACCCGGCCAGTGGCTGGATGTGGTTCATGGTGAACATCGGAAACTTGTCATCCTGCTGCCCGGGCCGCCGCTCGAGCTGCAGCCCATGTTTCTGGAGGAATGTCTGCCGCGGCTGAACGAGACTTTGCCTCCTCGCCATATCGCCCAACGCGTGCTCAAGATTGCCATGTTGCCGGAATCCGCGGTGGACGCCCGCCTTGCGCCCATCTACACCGGCTTCGCCGACGTTGAGACGACGATCCTGGCGAAGCCGGGCGAAATTCAGCTGAACCTGATCTGTTCAAAGGCGATTCTGGAAGTGGCGCAAGCCCGCGTGAATGAACTGGCGAGCCGCATGGAAGAAGAGATGGAAGACGCCATCTATTCTTCGCAGGGCGAAACCCTGGAGCAGATTGTTCTGTACTATCTGGGAATTCGCGACGAGACGGTTGCCGTCGCGGAGAGTTGCACCGGCGGCCTGTTGGCGCAGCGACTCACCAGCATCAGCGGCAGCTCCCGATCGTTTCCAGGCGGAGCGGTCGTCTATACCGACGCCGCGAAAACCCAGTTCGCCGATGTGCCGGAAGAGCTAATCGAGGAAAAAGGCGCGGTCAGCCGCGAAGTGGCCGAAGCCCTGGCGCATGGGATTCGCCGGCGCATGTCTACCTCGGTTGGAATCGGCATCACCGGAATCGCCGGACCCACGGGCGGTACCGAGGCCACGCCCGTAGGTCGCGTCTACATCGCGCTCGATGACGGAAAAGAAATCGGCGTCAGTGAACACAGTTTTCGCGGCGACCGCGAGCGTATCCGCTGGCTCGCCAGCCAGCAGGCGCTTGATATGCTGCGCCGCAAACTGATGTGATGGTGTTGCGAATCGGCTTTCACCTCCACATGCATTCCCGCTGCTACACTCGAAAAGTACTCCGATGACAATGGGTTGGATTGCAGCAGCGATTGCGTATCTCCTGGGCTCGATTCCCTTCGGCTATCTGCTGGTATTGCTGTTTCGCAAGGAAGATATTCGCCAGACCGGCAGCGGGAACATCGGCGCGACCAACGTCATTCGTTCCGGCTCCCGCTGGCTGGGTATTCTGACTCTGCTGCTCGATCTGGGAAAAGGATTTGCGGCGGTGGTGATCGCGCGGCATCTGGCGAGCGGCCCTCACGCCATTGATACAGCTTCGATCGGCGCTCTGTTCGCGGTGATCGGCCATGTATTCCCAATCTGGCTTCGCGGAAAAGGCGGCAAGGGCGTGGCTACCGCGCTGGGTGTTTTTCTGGCGCTGGCTCCCATGGCAGCGTGGTCGGCCCTGGGGGTTTTTATTCTGGTGACTTTTTTGACGCGCTATGTCTCACTGGCTTCGATTCTGGCCGCTGCCTCGTTTCCGCTTTGGGTCTGGCTGGCGGCGCGTCTCTTCGGCATTCATTACGGCAGCGGACCCATTTTTAATGCCAGCACGATACTGGTTCCGGCCATCATTCTGCTGAAGCATGAAAAGAATGTGCAACGGCTGCTGCGCGGAACTGAATTCCGTTTTGGCAGCAAGGAAAGCAGCGCCGCATGAGCCGCATTACCGTGATGGGTGCGGGGGCGTGGGGTACCGCGCTGGCGGTGGTGCTGGCGCGCCGCGGCGGCCATTCACTCACCCTGTGGTCGCATACGCAACGCGTTGCCGAGACCATCCAGCATACAAATGAGAATCGAGCCTATCTACCGGGGTTTCCTCTTCCCCGCTCCATTGAGGTCACGACCGACATAGAACTGGCGGTACGGCACGCGGAGATTCTTATCCTCGCCGTCCCTTCAGAACATCTCCGCGGCGTATGTCGCAGCATGGCTCCGCTGCTGGTCACCGGGCAGATCATGGTCAGCGCCGCGAAAGGAATTGAAGACGGTACTTTTTTACGCATGACGCAGGTCATCGACGAGGTTCTGTCGACGAAAAATCTTCGACTGCCTTGCGGCGTGCTTAGCGGGCCTTCTTTCGCGCAGGAAGTCGGCGCGGGCAGCCCGACAGCCATTGCCATCGCTTCGGACGACCCCGCCATCGCCATTCGCGTGCAGGAAGAATTTTCCTGTCCCACGCTGCGCCTCTACACCAACGGCGATGTCATCGGCGTGGAGTTGGGGGGAGCGCTGAAGAATGTGATCGCGATTGCCTCGGGGGCGACGCATGGGCTGGGGCTGGGGCACAACAGCGTGGCCGCGCTGGTTACGCGCGGCATCGCCGAGATGACGCGGCTGGCGGTGGCCTGCGGCGGACAACGAGAGACACTGGCTGGGCTGGCGGGAATGGGCGATCTGGTGCTGACCTGTACCGGCGCTCTATCTCGTAACCGCCATGTTGGCATAGAGTTAGGACGAGGGCAAGGGCTGCGCGAGATTCTGGCCGGGATGCACGGGAAGGTAGCAGAAGGGGTACGCACAACCCACGCCGCCGTCGGACTGGCGCGGCGGGTTGGAGTCGAATTGCCGATTACAGAGCAGGTCGCGGCAGTCTTGAACGAGCAGATTTCGGCCAAAGAAGCGATGCGGGAACTGATGTCCCGTCCGGGGCGAGACGAGTGAATTTCCGCACAATTGTTCAACTCAGTTGAACAATTGTGCGGAGCGATCCGGTGCTAGTTGAACAAACATACTGAGCAATTTTGCAGCCAATTGCACTATCTCTTGTGCAACGTTATTGTCGAATCGAATTCCCCATTATTTTCCCCACCTGTCGCACATTCCAAGGTAATATCTTTTCATTCGATAATGGTTACGTTCGGGTGTAACTTTCCACCCGAGTGAATGCAGGACAATACAAAAGCAGAGCAGTCAGACAGAGAAGTCCAATGCCGATTCGCCGCAATCCTTGGTTCAGCGCCCTTTATCTCACCCTGTTGCTGCCGATCGCAGCGGGAGTGATGTCCCTTGCGCTGGGGCTGCACGCCGTGCGTGAGCCTGAGTGGTCCAACCGCATTGTTGAATTGATGCTGGCGACAGTTGCCGCGGTGTTGGCGGTGAAGTGCTGGGGAATTACCTTCGAGTTCGCGCATGACATGCGCCAGTTTCTTGAAACCTTGCAGGCGGTGAAACGCGGAGAGCTGGTGCTCGATTCAGCACGCGCCGGACTGCCCGAGATCGAAGACCTGGCGCGGGAGCTGGGCGGGATGAACGAAAGTCCCGACACGTCGCTGGCGAAATGGATTTTGTTGTCGCGCGATCACCAGGCGATTTTCATGCGGCTGGTGGAAGCGATGTCGGCGTCGATGCAGTCGAAAAGCTTCTACGCGCGCGGCCATTCCGGCCGGGTCGCTGAATACTCCACCCTGATTTGCAATGAACTGGGCCTGCCGGCGCAGCAGCGCAACCGGATTCGTCTTTCCGCCCTGCTCCATGACATCGGCAAGATCGGCATGGACCAGAACATTCTTACGAAACCCAGTGAACTGACGGCAAGCGAGTTTAAAGTTCTGAAGACCCATCCGGCACGCGGAGTGGAGATGCTTCGCCCGGTGCTCGAATTTGCCGATCTGCTTCCCGGGATCGAGATGCATCATGAATCGCTCGACGGCAGCGGCTATCCGCATGGCCTGAAAGGCGAGGAGATTCCGCAGATGGCCCGCATCATCGCGGTGGCCGATACGTTCGACGCCATGACCCACAATCGCACGTACCAGGATGCGATGGAGGGAGCGTACGCGCTGCGAATCATTCGCACCATGTCGGGCAAAAAATTCGATGAAGAAGCGGTGGAGGCCTTCTGCCGCGCCTATGCCGCCGGACATGTCGTGCTGCCCAAGAGAAGCCAGTCGTTCGATGAAGACAGCATTGTGGGCTCTGTGCTGAAGACGGACAACATGCGCGTGCCGAGGGAGCCGATCGAAGTTGCGGCGCCATCCACACTGGTGGGCGCTTCGAAGTAAGTCCAGACATTCGACTCGCTCATACCCGCCATAATTCTCCGGATTCTTCGTCGCGGTGCTCCTCAGAATAACTCGGGGGCTTGATCCTACCCTTCACAACTCAAAAAAACAGGGCAGTTGGATTGGTACACTGAAGGCGGAGTTCCTCACGCGGAATGTTGCAGACACTGTTTAACTCTCCCGAGCCAAAACCCGGCCTGCTGGACCGCATGAAAGAGGCGGTTTCGCGCACGCGCGATAGCCTGCAGGAACGGATGGACGACCTGCTGACGCTGGCGCGGCCGGTGGATGAGACGGCGCTGGAAGAGCTGGAGAGCACACTGATCGCGTCCGATATCGGGGTCGCCACGTCGCAGGAGATCATCGCTAATCTGCGCCAGCAAAGTTCCCGCCAGCAGATCCAGGATGGAGCGGAGTTGCGCCGGGTGCTGAAGCAGGAGATGGTCCGCATTCTGGATTCTGTTCCGGCGAGCGAGAAAAATTCCGCGACCAGGCCGCAGGTCATCCTGATGGTGGGCGTGAACGGGACCGGCAAGACCACGACGACGGGCAAGCTGGCGGCCTACTATCGAGAGCAAGGCAAATCGGTGTTGTTGTGCGCGGCGGACACCTTTCGCGCAGCGGCGATTGAGCAACTGGAGGTATGGAGCCAGCGCGCCGGGGTGGAGATGATCCGGACGCGGCAAGGCGGCGATCCTTCGGCAGCGCTGTTTGACGCGCTGCAGGCGGCGCAGGCCCGCAGCGTGGATGTGTTGATCGTCGATACGGCGGGAAGGCTGCACACCAAGAACAATCTGATGGCCGAGCTCGAAAAAATTCGGCGGACGGCGCAGCGATTTATCCCTGATGCTCCCCATGAAACATTGCTGGTGATGGATGCGACCACGGGCCAGAATGGATTGCAACAGGCGCGGTTGTTTACCGATTCCGCCGCGGTTTCGGGAATTGTGCTGACCAAGCTGGACGGGACCGCGAAGGGTGGAGTGGTGATCGCTATTGCGCGAGAACTGCAATTGCCGGTGCGGTATGCAGGGATTGGAGAACAGATGGGCGATCTGATTCCGTTCGACAGCCACGCGTTTGTCGATTCGCTGCTGGAAAGCTGAGCCGGATTTTTCCCCACCGCTCTGTCGCGAGTGAAACTAAGGTACCCACAAGAAAGCTGAATCGGCGTTCCTGTGCATCCTACATACATCTCCTTCTGAAATTATTTTTGAAAACATGCGATTGACGTGCCAGCGAATGCGATGAACCAACCCACAATGAAGCCGACTGCATCGAACCCGGACGAACTTTGGATGGAGAGAGCGCTCTCCCTGGCGGAGAAGGGCGTGGGCCTGGCCTCGCCGAACCCCGCGATCGGATGCGTGCTGGTGAAGAACAATGTCGTGGTCGGCGAAGGATTCCATATCTACGACAACAAGGATCATGCCGAGATTGTCGCGCTGAAGCAAGCGGGCGAACAGGCGAGAGGCGCGACCGTCTACATCACCATGGAGCCGTGCAGCCACCACGGACGCACCGGCCCCTGCGCCGATGCGTTGATCGAGGCCGGGGTGAGCCGGGTGGTGGCAGCGGTGCGCGATCCCAATCCGAAGGTGAGCGGACGTGGGCTGGACCGGCTGCAGGCGGCGGGGATTTCGCTGACCATCGGCGTGAAAGAGGCAGCGGCGCGACGGATCAACGAGGCCTTCGCGAAATTTATCCGCACGCGCCGGCCATTTGTGACCATGAAAGCCGGGTTGACACTGGATGGCCGCATCGCGCCGCCGCGGTCAAAAAACCATGTTCCATCAGGCTCGACCCACTGGATTACCGGCGACCGGTCGCGGGAGATGGTGCAGCAGTTGCGGCATGGCGCGGACGCGATCATGACCGGCATCGGGACGATTCTGAATGACGATCCGATGCTGACGGACCGCAGCGGGCGCCCGCGACGGCGGCCTTTTCTGCGAGTAGTGCTGGACTCGTCGCTGAAGCTGTCGCTCGATTCGCAACTGGTGCGAACTGCCAGCCAGGATGTGCTGGTGTTCCACACGGCAGCAGCGCGAGAACGGGCGAACGAACTGAAGGAACGAGGCGTGATGGTGGAGCGGCTGGCGCCCGACCCGGTGAGCGGCAAGGTGTCGATGCGAGCGGCCATGGAACGGCTGGCGGAGATGGAGATGATCAGCGTGATTCTGGAAGGCGGATCGCAGATCAATGCGTCCGCCCTGGGAGCGCAGATTGTCGATAAGATGTTTTTGTTTTATGCTCCGGTGATCTATGGCGATGCGGCTTCGCCGGTGGTGCGGTCGCTGGAGGCGAATACATATTTCACCACGCGGCTGGGGAGCTATCGGCTGTATGAGCTGGGAGAAGACTTCGGAGTGGAAGGATATATTCACAATCCGTGGGAGGCGGCGTAAACGGCCGCGATTGCACTGCTATGTTTACAGGATTGATTGAAACCACGGGGACGATTCGTTCGCTTGAGACGCGCGGCGGCGTGACACGCGTGGTGGTCGCGGGGCCGAGTGCGCTGGTGCACAGGCTGCATATCGGCGACAGCGTTTCCGTCAGCGGCGTGTGCCTGACCGCGCTCGACATTAACCCGGACAGCAGCCTGTTCGCCGCCGACCTGGCGGCAGAGACGATTGAGCGCACTTCCCTTTCGCATCTTCATCCCGGATCGATCGTGAACCTGGAACTGCCGACCCCGGCGGGAGCGCCGCTGGGGGGCCATGTGGTGCAGG
>Ga0134128_10000164_pt1 | contig 94890 bp, 71 predicted proteins | sample KB31754_FD_96462 | JGI IMG/M metagenome (GOLD analysis project Ga0134128, IMG submission 96462) | Terrestrial soil microbial communities with excess Nitrogen fertilizer from Kellogg Biological Station, Michigan, USA - KB3-175-4 | ecosystem: Environmental > Terrestrial > Soil > Unclassified ... | reverse complement strand
TGGTCAGGCATATCGCTTCATACCCCAGGTGCTTGACGAGGCGTGCCATCAGGCGGCAGAAGTTGTCCGAGCTTGTCCCAACGCACGCTTCACACCCGATCACTGCGCCGGCGCTTCACCAGACTGGATCGCCGGCCAGCGCCCCTATCACACATCCTTCCAATCCTGGAAGGACCGAATCACTGGCCTCGCCGCCGACCCGAACGGCTGCTGCAAAAGCGCCGGCGTCGCCGAAAGCGGTCAAACACGGCCTGAGATCGAACCCATTGGCCAGATCGTGAACCATTGCTTCGACGCCTTCGGCCCAGATCGCGTCCTCTTTGCCAGCAATTGGCCGGTTTGTCTGAAAGCGGTGACGATTAAACAGTGGCTGGGGATGGTGAAACATCTAGCGCGTTCGCGGTCCACTTCTTTTCGCACCGGCCTCTTCAGCCGGAATGCGGATCGCTGGTATCGTCGATCTTCAGATTTGCGATAGGCCCATGTGACTCGGTGTGATTGCCCACCAGGTCCGGCGCGCCCAGGTACTGCACGATGAGACGCGCGACCGATGTGAAATCCACGCCGGCCTTCACCCACCAATCTGTCGCACCTAACTCGGCCGCTTTCTGTCGAAGCTTTGGGTCGGACACCGCGCTGAAGATGACAACCGGAATTTGTTTGAGCCGGTGATCCTCGCGCGCCACTTCCAACACATCGAGCCCATCTATGTCCGGCATCATTAAATCAAGGATAATCAGCTCAGGCACATGCTCTGCCAGATACTTGAGTGCCGAGCTCCCGCTGGTCAGGCATATCGCTTCATACCCCAGGTGCTTGACGAGGCGTGCCATCAGGCGGCAGAAGTCCACATTGTCATCGACGATTACTACTCGCGCCACTTCCATAACGTCTCGTTCGCGCATGCACATCGAATGCCGGGCGTTATGAGAATTCTTAGCCAAGCTCGGCTGCCATCGCAGATTACCGAAACGCGGCTAGATGCGGCGGGTAGATAAGTACAATCGAGGATAAGGCGGGAGGACCAATTGGCCCGTATCTGGTGTTGGACAATTTGCGTGGTTTTTCTTCTGCCAAACGCTTTGCGCGCGGCGGATGAGCAACCAACAACAAACGAGCTCTGGTCGCTCAAGCCGGTTGTGCGTCCCGAGGCGCCAAAAGGCGTCACTAAATCCTCAAATCCGATCGACGCTTTTGTCGCCGCCAAATATCGATCGGAAGGTCTTCATCCGGTCGCGCAGGCCGACAAGCGGACGCTGCTTCGGCGGGTCTATCTTGATCTCATTGGGCTTCCACCCACGCCGGCCGAGCAGGCAGCGTTTGAAAAAGATTCGTCGCCGGACGCTTACGAAAAGGTCGTCGATCATCTGCTGGCCAGCCCGCAATATGGCGTGCGCTATGGCCGGCATTGGCTCGATGTGCTGCGCTATGCCGATGCCGATGAGCGAATGGTCGCTGCACCGGGCATTTATCTCTGGCGCGATTGGGTCATCACCGCCCTCAATGAAGATCTGCCTTACGACCAGTTCGTTCGCGCACAACTCACCGGCTATCGTTCGACTGTCCGCACCCAGATTTCCGCCACCGGCTTTCGCTCGCGCATCCCGCCTCTCCCGGAAGATCAATTCGCCCTTGGCTTGCTGGCCCGCGGCGAAGTGTATCGCGATGGAAAAGACGGCCAGGAGCTGGCCATCTCCGCAGTCGAGACCGTTTCGTCGGCCTTCATGGGCATGACCGTCGCCTGTGCCAAATGCCACGATCACAAATACGACCCGATCAAAAAGAGCGACTTCTATTCGATGAAGGCGCTATTCGATCCGCTCGAGACGCGGAAGATGCTGCTGGCGACGCCGCAGCAGATCTTCGCCGCGGGAAAGGCTTCGGAAGAAACCGAAAAGCAGAAGGCCGAGCTGCAGAAGCCGATCGATGAGCTGATCGGCCCTTACAAGAAAAAGCTGTACGACGATCGCGTCGCGATGCTGCCGCCCAATGTGCAGGCGGTGATCCGCAAGCCTGAAAGCGAGCGCACCGTCGCCGAGCAGAAAATCGCCGATGATTATTTCCCCGTTCTTCGCATCGACAACGACAAGATCATGGAAGTGATGCCGCCCGACGCCCGGCGGCAATATCAGAAGCTGCTCTCGCAGCTCAATGCCGTTAATGATCGCGGTGGAGCGGCATTGCCGGTCTTCTACACCGTCGAGGTCAATCCCGCCCGCCTGGAGCAAAAAAGCTATGAGCTGACTAGCGGCGATGCGAGCCGTCCGGAAATGGAGCGCCCGGTGGAGCCGGGCTGGCCCTTTGCGCCCAAGAACATCGATATGCGCGATGGCCGGGTCGAAGCTTTTTCTGATTGGCTCACTTCGCCGACCAATCCGCTCTTCGCTCGCGTCGCGGTCAATCGCCTGTGGCAATGGCACTTTGGTCAGGGCTTGCAGAAGATTCCCAGCGATTTTGGAAAGCTCGGCGGAACGCCTTCCAATCAGCCGCTGCTGGATTGGCTGGCGTCGGAACTGGTCGCGCGCCATTATTCGATGAAGCAGATCAATCGGCTGATCGTCACTTCTGATACCTACAAGCTTTCTTCTGACGAGAATGTCGACATTACATCGGCCGACATGAAGGCCGATCCGGAGGATGCGTGCCTCTGGCATTTCCGGCTCCAGCGCCTCGAGGCTGAGCCGATCTGGGATTCCGTTTTCTCCGATGCGGGAAATCTGGATCTGACCGTGGGCGGCCCATCGTTTGACATTGGCAACAGCGGCCGGCGCGGGAATGGCCGCCGGCAGTTGGCCAGTGTCCCAACCGGCACCAATCGTCGCGCCGCCTACATGATTCGCGGCTATTCCACCAATCGCGATATCCTTCCGAATTTCCTGCAGGTATTCGATGTCGATGATGGCCGCGTTCCCTGCCCGCTGCGCACGCAAACCGTCACCGCGCCGCAGGCGCTGTTCTTGATGAACAGCCCAATCATCGATCGTGAAGCGCGCCTTTTTGGCCAACGATTGGCCAAAGAAGATGGCGGCGATTTGAAACGCGCGGTTGATCTCGCATATGAGTATTCCCTCTGCCGGCCTCCCTCAAAGGACGAGCAGAAGGCCGCCTTGAATTTCCTCAATGACGATCCCAATCGCCTGAGTGATTTTGCCTGGCTGATGTTCAATCTCGATGAGTACATTTATGTTCGGTAACTCGATCTATCCCTGTGGGCGAATCTCCAGGCGGCGCTTCATGCACCAGGCGGGCGGCGGGTTCCTGGGCCTGGCATTGGGCGCGATGTGGGCGCAAGGCGGGGAAATCAAAGATGCGATGCTTGGGCCGCATTTTCTGCCGCGGGCCAAGTCGGTGATCTTCCTGTTCATGTGCGGCGGCGTCAGTCACATCGATACCTTCGATCCCAAAGACAACAAGTGGGCCGGGAAAATGATCAATGCCACCGGCTTCGGCGACAACGGCGCCGCCATGCTTCGGCCGGTCATTCCCTGCCATCGCAAATTCACCCGCTACGGAAAATCCGGCATTCCCGTTTCCGACTGGTTCCCGCATGTGGGCAGCGTAATTGACGATATCGCGGTCGTCCGCTCGATGTGGTGCAACGAAAGCAATCATTTTCCCGCTGTCATCGAAACCTGCACCGGCCATCGCGGCCGGACGTTCGACAACCCGACGTTTGGAAGCTGGGTTTCTTATGCGCTGGGAAGTCTGAATAAAAATCTGCCCACGTTCGTGAACATCGGCCGCCCTTCATCACCCGTGCAGCTCACCGGCGGCTATCTTGGCGCGAGCGTCGCCGCCACTCCCTTCCAGCCCGGCTCGACGCCGATTGCCAATCTTTATCCACCCGCCTCGCGCAGCCCCGGCTCGCGCGATCGGGAGATGGACGCACTCGCCCAGCTCAATCGCGAATTTCGCGAGCATTATGCGATCAATTCCGACATCGCCGCGCGCGCCAAGGCCTACGAGCTGGCGGCAGCCATGCAGCTTTCGACGCCGGAGCTGATTGATTTTTCAAATGAGCCGGAGCATGTGAAGCAGATGTATGGCATCGGCGAAAACCCGACTGACGATTTTGGCGGGCAGCTTTTGCTTGCCCGCCGACTAGTCGAGAAGGGCACGCGCTTCGTGCAGATCTGCCACGCCGGCGGAGGCAATGGCGGGTGGGATGCGCACGGCGACATCCGCAGCCACGAACCGCTCTGCCGGGCGACCGACAAGCCCATCGCCGGCCTGATCTCCGATCTGAAGCAGCGAGGCATGCTCGATGAAACGCTGGTCGTCTGGAGCAGCGAATTTGGCCGCACGCCCTGGTCCCAGAACACTACCGGCCGCGATCACAACCCGCGCGGCTACACCGTTCTCCTCGCCGGCGGCGGCATCAAAGGTGGCACCGTCCACGGCGCCACCGACGACGTCGGCTACCGTGCCGTCGTTCATCCCCATTACTACAGCGATCTTCACGCGACCCTTCTCTGGCAGCTTGGATTGGATTACCGCAAAATGGAAATCCGCGTCCTCGGCCGCACGATGAAACTTGTCGAAGACGGGGACGGGCCTATCACCGAAATTATGGCGTGAGACATCCCAACAAATGTCGGTGAGAGTAATAGACGCCGCGCGGTGAATGGTTGCATCCAATTGTATTGCACTGTATCTGCTAAAGGAGCCGCGCACGAAGTAAGCGGATTAAGGCGGTTGTGCGCAAATCCGCTTGCTTCGTGCGCGGCTCTTTCATTGCTGGGCACATTGCAAACGATAAAGCATTTATCCCGCTTCACGAAGCTTTAGCTCATCCATCCGAGGAAGCGATATGCCTGGCACGGCGAGAATTACGCTGCCTCAGAAGTACGATTCAGTGCTGCCAAGATGCTCGAAGCCGAAATGCTCTCATCGATTCCAATCCGAATACGCTCAAACCGATTTTGGACGATGAGCCATTGGTGCCCAGACGGATCTGTTTCGATTTGTGCCAGCTCCCCGAGAAAGTATTGGTCGTCGTTGAAGACGAACCCGTTTTGAACAAATATCCTTCGTGGCCACTTCAGGAACTGAAAGAGATATTCCATTCCTGTAAACGCGATCGGAAAGCCAATGAGCATTCCCGTTGCGAGATAAATAACCTTGCGATTCTCTGGTGAGGTCATCAGCCCAAGGAACCATTCGGCGGCTAAGAAAAGCAGGCACGGAATTGCAGCGAGGATCAAACACCTGACGCCGCCTTTGCTGACAAAGATGTGCCGGAAGGACCGTTTCCTTACGTCAATGCTCCATCCTGGCTCCAGCCAGTCTAATTGGGTTTTGTCAGAGTCCACGGATTTCTTCCTCGCGAGATTACAGTTCAATAACTATTGTGAGTGCTGCAGATGCGTCCATTAAAAACCTTGCCGTATTTTGGAAACAAAACCTTGAGTTCGGCGTAATTAGCATTATGATAGGTAAGGCATCGGAGCAATTGTATGAGATTACTCGGTGTGGCCATAACAGCGAATACATTCCGAACATATGGCCACGTCATTTTGTCGGAGAGACGCCGAAAAAATTGAAAAAATGGTGCATTTTGGTGCATGACTCCGACGGGACCCCGGAAAGCACTCTCGTTTCGAGGGTCGAAGTGAATTTGCGAATCCGTCACCGAGGTAAAAGAACGCGGACTGAAGCATTGATGTTGCACGCGAATGTCGGCCGATCTCGTCACGGAGCGGCCGCAAGAATTTACAGCTATGGCCCAGCGGAGTGCGTTGGAGTAGCTTAGGAACGTGGTCGACACTTCAGCCAACAGGGAGCGACGGGGGTGGGGATTGCTATGGGTGATCCTGGCCGCAGTGTTGGCGTTGCATGTCGGATGGGCGGTGACGCGGCCGACCAGTGATGAGCAACTGCAGGGCTTGCCGGACCAGCTTGAGTATTTGCAACTGGCACGGAATCTGGTTTCGGGCAATGGCTATTCATTTATCGATGCGCGTTTGGGGGCTAAGGTTCTTGCATTTCGGACGCCCGGGTATCCGCTGTTTCTGGCGTCGTGCCGAGCCAATGTGCGCGTGATCCAGGTGGTGCAGGCGGTGATAGCGACGAGCATGATTTTGGCAATCTTCCTGCTCGCTCAGTTGCTGTGCCGGCCGATCGATCGGGGAGGGAGAGGCGCGCGGGTCGCGCCTTCTGAAGCCAGAAGAATGGGCTGGATTGCCGCCATTCTGGTGGGCTTCAGTCCGATTCTCGTCTACTTCGGGGGACTCATTCTTTCAGAGACGCTCTTTGCCGCCATGTTGTTGTGGGGCATGGTGTTGCTGATAGTCGGATATGGTTCGACGTCGGGCCGCGCGCGGGTGATTCCGTGGCTCGGCGGGGGGATTCTGCTGGCCCTTTCGACATTGGTTCGGCCATCGGGAATCGGCCTGGCGGTGCTGCTGGGCATTGCCGCCGCGTTCGTGAACAGGCCGGGGCGGGGGGCGTATCAGGAAGGCGGCTCGAGCATGCGGCTCCGATGGCCGCTGCCGATCGGGGCGACGATGTTATGCCTGACCGTTTTGGCGCTGCTTCCGTGGGCGATCAGAAATCGAGGGTTGCTACATTCATGGGTCTGGTTGGATACTAACGCCGGTTACACGTTTTACGACGGCTACAACCCCGACGCCACCGGAGCAAGCGATCAGAAGTTTGTGAAGTACATGCCGCAGTTGCGGCAGATGGATGAGCTGAACCGATCGAAATATCTTCGAGATCTTGCTATCGATTATGCCCGCGCTCATCCGCGGCACGTGCTGGAACTGGCCGCGGCCAAGTTTGTGCGGACCTGGTCCCCGATGCCGCTCAGCGAGCAATTTTCGCAACGGAAATACCAATTGGTTGGCATGCTCTATTCGCTGCCGTTTGATCTGCTGGTGTTATGGGGCCTTGCGACTGGAAATCTGAGTCGATCGGCCAAAGTGTATGTGCTGCTCCCGGCGATATATTTATCGGTAATACACATGTTGACCGTCGGCTCGTTGCGCTATCGTCTGCCTGCCGAAGCGCCGCTGGCGATTTTGGCCGCAAGTGCTTTGGCGCAAGTGAATAGCGGCCGTCGGTTGAATGCCGCGATTGAGGTTTCTTGATTGAGCTGCGCTGCGCAATTCGAGTGGTGGGCATACCGAGGCCGCACCACGGTTTGATCGTCGTTCCATGACCCGCTTTACCGTCAGCGTTAATCGATGCTTCGACCGCCCCTGGCGGAGTGGGCATCCCTTTCGCCCGCGATGCGGCAAGTTTCGCCGCGCGGCGATGCTGGTGCTGCTGGTCATCTTTGCCTTCATCATCGGCGGCTACAACTACCTGACCGATGCCCACCGCGTCCGGAAAATGGCCGAGGATTACCTCTCGGAAATCGTCGGCGGCAAGGTCGAAGTTCAGTCGGCAACGCTTTCGATTTTCGAAGGTTTGCGCGTCGATGGGGTCAAGGTTTTCGTCGATCGGTACGGAGATGAAGCACCCGATTCCCTGATCTTTTCGGCGCAGTCCTTCGTGCTCAAATATGATCCGCGCACATTGCTGGCGGGGCAGATCGACGCCAGCCAGATCATCGCACAGAAGCCTCACGTCTATCTCACCGAAGATCTGGATCATCCCGGCGAGTGGAATTTCCACCGGCTCGGTCGCGGCCATCCCGATCGTGCGACGACGCGTTCCGATTCGGAAGGCAAGCCGATTCCGTTGCCGGAAGTGCTATTGCGAAACGCAAAGATTGAAGTGGGTGCCCTGCATGATGGCCAGGTGAAGACCGTCAGCTACATGGCCATCGACGGCCAACTGACGCCTACACCGGTTCCGAATCATTTCCGCTTTGAAATGCAGGGCTGGGGCAAGCAGGGGCGCGGTCCTTATGCAACCGGCATCGTCTCGCTCAATACGAAAGACCTGCAGACGGCCGAGCTGCATGATTTCGATTTCAGCCGGGATCTGCGGTCGATGTTGCCCAATGAAGCGCGCGAATGGTGGGAGCGACATGCGCTGGGCGGCCAAATCGAAAAACTGAAGGTGATGTATCAGGCTGCACGGAAGGGGCAGCGGGCGAAATTCAACGTCGACATGATCCTGGGCGGCGTGACGATCAGCGTGCCGCCCGAAGACTGGATGGCCGGCGAAGAGGTCCGCCAGCTTCGGCAGAAGCGCCAGGCCGTCGATCTGATGCAGGGAATGTACAGTGCCGCCGGCCTTGAGCCGCACAACACATCAGGCGCGCCGGTCAGTTCGCCCACCACGAATCTCGCGCTGACGGGAACGCGCCAGGCGCTGGACATGATCTCCGATGCCATCGCTCCGCCGCCAATCCGGCTCGAAGATGGGCACGGCCATTTCCTGTTCACCGAGCAGGGTATCCTGCTCCAGAGCGTCACCGGCAAGGTCGAAAACAATTCGTTCGAAATCAACGGCCACATCGACGGCTATAACCCCGACGCGCCGGCCTCTCTTACCATCACTTCGTTGCCGGGCAAGGACATTTACATTCCGCCCAATCCGCGGTGGGCCAATTCGCTGCCGGCTTTCATCCGCAACATCTATCAGGACATTCGCCCGACGGGCCACTGCAATCTGGAGCTTCATGTCGATCGCCCGCGAGCCGGCATCGCGCCGATCGTTTCCGGCAAGGTAGACATCACCAACGGCGAATTCTGCTACCGGCAGTTTGCTTATCCCGTGCGGGAAGCCAGCGGCACCATCGCATTCGGGCCTGATCCAGCACGAAACAACGGCTTTTTCGTAAGGATCATCAACTTCAAAGGGCGCGGAAAAGCGGGTGGGCCGAACGAGAATATGTTCGTGCTGGCCAACGGAGAAATCGGGCCGCTCGGTCCCCGCGACCCGCAAGTGAAAGTGATCGTCTCGGGGAAGGGCATCTGCTCTGAGCCGGCTCTCGTGGCCGCCTATCCCTGGGAAATTCGCGACGCGCTGTCAATTTTCGATGCCGACAAGAAGGGGCTTTTCCCGCAATATCGCGGCAATTTTGAGCTGACGCTGATCCATCATGCCGACACCGGCAAGTGGACGTTCGATACCGATGTCGATCTGCTGGACGCCAGCGGAAAGATTGTGGGCTTCCCCTATGCGCTCAGTGGTGTTAGTGGCAAATTCCAGGTTCGCGATGGATATGTGGACATTCTCAATGCCACCATGCATCGCAGCGATGGCGCGAGCATGAATGTCTATGGGCGCGTCTGCTGGGGTGAAGGGCATGACACCGGCTTTAAGCTGAAAAAAGAGGAGCCGGTGCACGATCCATTGCGCGTGCTGACACACAATGCGCTTTCCGAATCGTCAACCAAAATTGATCTCCACGTCTTCGTGAAAAATCTGCCGATCGACAGCCGGCTCGTGGATGCGATTCCGCCGGAGCATGCCGTCTGGATCAAAAGGCTTGGCCTTGGCGGAAAACTGGATGTGGAAGGGCGGATCACGCAGGGAATCTCGCCCGAGGGCGCGATGGTCGGCCCGGTAGCGATTAGCTTCCCCAGCATCAATCCACGACCCGTTGATGCCGACCCCGATCGAATCAATTTTGATCTGGGAATCGCCCTGAACCACGGTAACTTCTGGCCCGCAGATGGAACTTTCAGCGTGGCCGAGGTGAATGGCCGCATGCGGCTGTGGCGCGAGGGCATGGAGCTTTATTCGCTCGAAGGCCGGCGCGATAAATCGGTGCTGAGCGCCGATGGATCCGTCCAATGGGAGGATGGCTCGCCGCGCATGATGATTCATGCGACCGGCAAAGACCTGATGCTGGATGCGTCACTCTATTCGATGTTGCCTGGAGATGCTCGCGCCGCTTGGGACCAGGTGCAGCCGCATGGCGCGGTCGATGCGGAGTTGACCTGGGGCGGCAGGGTGAATGAATCTTCGGCGGAATCGAAATCGGTGCCGGCTGGCCAGCGCGCAAGTGTTCAGGGCGAATTACCGGTTGCATCGATCGATGAGATGCCAGCGCTTCCTCCAGCGACGCAGGAATCGGATCGCACCGGCTTCCGTGCGGTTATCAAGCCCAAAGGCATCACCTGCATCATCCACGAATTGCCGTATCGACTTGAAAATGTCACGGGCATCGTCACCATCGATCATGGACATATCACGCTCAAGGACATCAAAGGATTTCACGGCAAAGGGCACATCGTCGCGAATGGCACCGGCAATCTCGATGGCCCCCGGCCGAGCTGGGAGATCGCGCTCAGTGGCAAATCCATCGATGTGAACGACGAATTTCGCAATGCGGTTCCCAGCACTGTGCAATCACTGATCGATTCCCTGAAGCTGCGCGGCACAATTGATTTTGAATTCCCGCGCCTCTCCTATCGTGGCGAAATGGCCCCGCGCGCACCAGTGCCCGCCATGGCGAGCACCGTTCGACCCGTTGCTCTCTTATCCCCCTCCGATCCGGTGATCGGCGAGGATTTAGATTTATCTTCTATCATCACCCTGCACGAAGGCAGCCTCGATGCAGGCGTGCCGATGGAGAACGTCAACGGCCAATTCAACATCAACGCCGCCGTGCGCGATGGAAAACTTTCGACTTTTGACGGTTCGATCGATATCGATCGGCTCACGCTCTCGGGCCGAAAGGTGACCGATCTTCGCGGCAAATTGACCAAGGCCGCCGGCTCTTCCGAGCTGGTGCTCGATAAGATCCAGGCGAACGTTGCCGACGGGCAGTTGGTGGGTCAGCTTCATCTGCTGATGCCGGATGTGGGGCCGTCGAAATACACGCTTGGCCTGGTGCTGCGCAACGCGGATGTGAAAACTCTGGCGGGCGGTGTCGAAAAGGACCTGCGCGGCCAGCTCACCGCCAGCATTTCCCTGGAAGGCGCATGGGGCGATGCGTCGCTCCGGCGAGGACGCGGCGACGTGACAGTGTCCGGCAAAGACCTGTATCACATGCCGCTGATTCTGGGCCTCGTGCAGGTCACGAATCTTTCGCTTCCCATCGGCAGTCCGTTTAACCAGGGGCTCGCGCGTTACAGCGTCGAAGGGCAGCGCGTTAACTTTGAGCGCATCGAACTCAAAAGCGACAACATGATGATGTCCGGCGTCGGCCATCTCGACTTTGCCAAGAAGCAGGTCCAGATGACTTTCATCACCGACAGCCCCGGCGGCTTCAAGATCCCATTCTTCAATGACATCTGGCAGGGGGCACGCCAGGAGCTGTTCAAGATCAATATCCGCGGCTCCATCCAGCAGCCGCGCGTCGAAGCCAATCCCTTTGGCACTTTCACCACGACCATCGATGAAGTGCTCAATGGCGATGGAAAAAAGCAGTAGCTTGCTCCGCTGCGCGGGCAGGAAATAACGCAAGGCAATTCACATTTCTTTTGCCTTCAAACCCGCCTCGATTATGATGAATCGATCGCATCCGATGCCTTTGCGAGCAACGTAACATAACGAGACGATCAGGTGCGACCGCATTTCGTATGGGAGGATTAAGATGAGTGACGCGCCTGAGCCGTATGATCTTGACTTTGAAACACCCGCTCCGGTAGCGCGGCCAGTTCCGGCCCCCGCACCAGGCTTGCCGCGACCGGTACCTGCACGCGCTCCGGGTTTCCCCCAACCAGTGCCGGCTCCCGCTCCTGCGCCAGTCGTGATGGCACAGCCCGTCACTACGTTTTCTGATCGCAAACCAACTTGTGCTGCCTGCAATCAGGCCATCGCTGATGCTTATTATTCCGCGGGAAAGAAGATCATTTGCCCCCAGTGCCATGCGCAGATCACGGGTAGTGGCGCGGGTGCGACAACGCTCCGTATATTCAAGGCCCTGGGCATCGGGGCGGCAGCCGCAATTCTGGGCGCCGCGATCTGGCTGGGCGTGCGGCGGGCTACTCATCTGGAAATCGGTTACGTCGCCCTTCTCGTGGGCTTCCTCGTGGGTGCTGGCGTGCGAATGGGTTCGGGTAATCGCGGAGGAATTGCATACCAGATCATGGCGGTTGTCCTCACTTACCTGGCTGTTGCCGCCAATTACACGCCTGACGTCTACAACGTCATGGTGGAAAAATATGAAGCGAGCCATTCAGTGGTGGCCGTTGCTGGACCCGCAGGGAGCGCCGTTCAGCCCGTCGCTAACGAGCCATCGCCGGCACTCAAAATCGTATTCCTTGTCATCTCTTTTATCGGTGCATTGCTGGTTCCGTTCCTGTCGCTGCCCGGCAATATTATTGGCGTGGTGATCATCGCTATTGCCCTATGGGAGGCGTGGAAAATCAATGCGGGTGGCATCAGTTCGATAGCAGGGCCCTTTTCATTAAGGGCGGCACGCGCACCAGTCTGATCAGCTTTGATCCCATCGAAGCCGAGGGACAAACCGCCGATAATTTGAGCCGCAACTTGATTTTGCAGGCACTCCCTTTGCCTCTTGCTTCATTGCCCCGCGCTGTGGCGGGGCTGAGTCTGGAATCTTTGAAAGGAGTGCATGATGTCTCGGATACTCGATCAAATGGAAGAAATGGGTTCGCGCACGAGTCACCGCGAAGGCGGACTTGCCCGACCAATTGAACAATACACCGCCAGCATTCCCTCCGATACGTTCCTGTGGCTGGCCGGCGGATCGATCATCGGCTCATTGGTGCTGAAGATTATGGGCCGGTCGCACGATTCACTGTTCGTCGGCCAATGGGTGCCGTCGTTCCTGTTGCTCGGCATCTACAACAAGCTGGTTAAGCAGCTTGGCCATGATGAATACGACCGGATGTAACTTTTGGCCTCGATACATTCTGATTTGAAAAACTCCCGAGAACCCCGCCTCCTCGGGAGTTTTTCACGCGCGCTGGCTCGTCATCTTCGAGCGCCGGTGTCAAGGATTTTTTCTAGCCGATCTGCCCAATCTGCGAGCCAACAGTGATGATTCGATCTTCGAGTGACATGATTTGCGGCCGACGTCAAATGCGCATGAGCGAGCAATCTCGATTCAATAAGCAGCAAACTTCACATGCACGAAGGTCGTCTTATAAGAGTAGAATTCCTTCTGATTGAACATGCAACCCATTCATCCCACCATCAAAGGCCGCGGCGCAATAGGCAACCCGGCGAATCGATTTGACCGGATCGATTTTGTGCCGGATGGGGATGCGCTGGATGCCGAGGAAGGGGAGCGGCCTGCGCCGGCGACGGTTTATCTGCGGGACACGAGCCGGTCGATCATCGCCACCAACGACAGCCCGGACGTCGGCTTCACTCACAGCATCAACCCCTATCGCGGCTGCTCGCACGGCTGCATTTATTGCTACGCGCGGCCAACGCACGAATATTTTGGCCTTTCGGGTGGGCTCGATTTCGAGACGAAGATTTTCGTCAAGGAAGATGCGGCCAAGCTTCTGCGAGAGGAACTCTACGATCCGAAATGGCTGCCGACCGTCATTTCGATGAGCGGCGTCACCGACGCCTACCAGCCCATCGAGCGCACGGCGAAAATCGCAAGAGCGTGTCTGTCGGTCCTGGCGGAGTTCCGTAATCCCATCGGCATCGTCACGAAAAATCACCTTGTGACCCGCGACATCGACCTGCTCAAGGAGCTAGCCACCCATAACGCGGCGGCCGTCTTTATTTCGATTACGACGCTCGATCATGAGCTGAGCCAGAAGATGGAGCCTCGCGCCAGCTCGCCCAAGCGCCGCCTGGCGGCGGTCGAGGCGCTATCTGCCGCTGGCATTCCAACGGGTGTGATGGTTGCGCCGGTCGTTCCTGGTCTGACCGATCATGAGATGCCACAGATTCTAAAGGCTGCCGCGGATGCGGGTGCAAAGACTGCCGCCTACGTGACGATGCGGCTTCCCTTCGCAGTGAAGGATCTATTCTCCGACTGGCTGTCTGCTCATTACCCCGACCGGCGCGAGAAGGTTCTCAATCGCATCCGCTCCATGCGCGATGGCAAGCTCAATGATTCCAACTTCAACACGCGCATGGCGGGCAAAGGTATCTTTGCGGATCAATTCTCAAAGATGTTCGAAGTCGCCCGCCGAAAGGCAGGAATGGATCAGCCGTTTGTTGCGCTGTCCACGTCAGCATTTCGAAGGCCGCTCCGCGCGGGGGATCAGATGGCGCTGTTTTGACGAACAATTGGCGATGGCATCTGGTTATCGCGAGATCAGGTCCGCGCGCTCGACGGTTGCGACGGAAGATTTCTCCATCGCAAGCCATGTTTGGTTGCCACCACGGGCGGGGTAGCAGGCGAAGATTCTCTTTGGTGAGCAAGGCGATGGACCTGGCATTATTGGCTGCCGCGATTCGTTGGCCATTTTCAAAGAGTTCGCATCGGCCGTTATCCGTTTCCTCAGTGCCAACCCATGACATCGCTCGCGTTTGAAGCGTCTTGGAAAGCTCCTTCGCGGCGCTGGTGGCGTGCTTCATGTCAGGCAGACGCACGTAAAAGATCGTGCGCAGGATGATTGTCCATTCGCTGTCCTTCACTTTGACAACCGCAGTCACGGGCGGAACTTCTTCTGCGTCGCCAGCGGGACGAATTGGAACTTTTTTCTGCCGATCTTTGGCTTTGGCGAATTTGAAAAAGGCATCCGATACGGCTTCGAAGGGAGCCTTGACGGCCAGCAGCGCCCACTCGGCTTCGCCGGTGTAGACGAGCTTCAGGAAATCGGAAGCGATGTGGCGTTTTTCGGGCTTCGATGGCGCTTTGGGGGGAAGATCAAGCTCAGATTGTCGCTTTCCGCCACGGGAGATCAGCAAGTCGCGCAATGATTGAAGATCCTGTAACTGGCCCTCCAGACCGGCTCGGATTTCGCTGGTACGGGCGGAGGGGATATCACGCTCGGTCATTTTGATATTGCTGTCGACAACATCGAGAGCGGTGCCGCGCTGAGAAAGGCGATTCACATTGATCGGATGTTGCAGCAGGAATCGTGCGAAGGCAGTCGAGTTGTAAAACACCGCCGTCAACAACGGCGAGCCTTCGCTCTTCTCATCGGCATCGGGATTCGCGCCTTTTTCGATCAGCATGCGCGCGAGCGGGATCGAAATATCTTCGGGGATACGCCGGCCCAGCATTTCCAGCGGACTATTGTGCATTGGGCCGACCGCGCTAGGATCGGCGCCGCCGGCGAGAAGCATCTGAACCAGTTCGAACAGTACCTCCTTCTGATCCCAGAAATCTTTGCCGGCCGGAACCAGTTTTCCATTTCGCGAGACCAATGACGTCGTGTTGGAAACGCCATTCGCGAGCACCACCAAAGGCGGGTCAAACTGCTTGTGCTTCGACCTGGTACTGGCCGAAGCGCCACGAGCCAGCAAGAGCTTCGCGCAATTGAGCTTTCCTTCCCCAAGCGCGCTGGTCAGCGGCGTGCGGCCGAACCGGCCCTGGGCGTTTGGATTTGCGCCTGCGTCAAGCAACATGGCAATGATTGCCTCATGTCCTCCCGTAGCGGCAAAGTGGATCGCCTGCGTGCCGGGGCCTCCTTCAGATTTGGTAAGCAAAGTTTCGGCTGCAGGGTTGGCCTGATGCTCCAGAAGCCAGCGGACAATCTCCAAATGCCCCTGGGCGGCTACGCACATTAATGGTGTCACATCACGATGCATGCCCATGTCATAAAACTCATTGGACTGCACGTTGATGCTTACGCCGCTGGCGACGAGCGACTGGACCTTCTGCAAATCGCCGGCGTAGGCCGCCTTAAGAAGCGCCAGTTCATCTTCTGTCGGCGCCGGGTGCGACACTGACTCTGCCAAGTGAAGCTCCTTCAAGGATGGGGCGGTGTTTCAGGGAATTTCATCAAAGGTTCAATTCGTGTCAAGATTTTGACATGCGGAGAAAAGCGTCGGGTTAATCGCCAGTAGACTCACTCGCGAAACCGAGTTAAGCATGACCTATCGTGACGATCTACACGATTGGCCACAGCACGCGCAGCTTCGAGGAGTTGGTGGAGATTCTGCGTGCGCACCGCGTATCCGCAGTCGCGGACGTGCGAACCATTCCAAAATCGCGCCGACATCCGCAGTTTGCGGACACATTTCTGACCATTGAACTTCCCAAGAAAGGAATCCAGTACCTGCCTTTCAAACCACTCGGCGGCCTGCGCAAAACGAGTAAGGATTCGCCCAACACCGGCTGGCGAAACGCAAGCTTTCGCGGCTATGCCGATTACATGCAGACGCCTGCGTTCGAACAGGCCCTTGAGGAATTGGAGGAAGCTGCGAAACAGCAGCCAACGACGACAATGTGCGCGGAAGCGGTGCCATGGCGATGCCACCGCTCGCTCATCTCCGATGCACTGCTCGTCCGCGGCTGGCAGGTGTTGGATATCATGGCGATCAACAAAGCGACGCCTCACAAGCTGACGCCGTTTGCGAAGGTAAAGGGGACGAAGATCACCTATCCGCCGATTGAAGAAGCATCAGGCGGCTTGTTTGAGAAGGACCCAGATTCAGGGACGAATGAATAGTCGCGATTGCCGGAACGAATGCGAAAAGTGTTACGGACTGCCCGTAATCGCCTTCTGTTTTTCAAGAGTGGGAATCCAGGTCTTCAGTTGGACCGTCTTCGTCGGCGTCTTCTTCGACTGGGATTTGATATTTTCCGTCGAGCCAGCGGCCCAGGTCGATCAGCTTGCACCGCTCGCTACAGAAGGGGAAGAATTTGCCGCCGGGCGCGGTGCGATCATCAGGAACAGGCTTCTTGCAGATCGGACATTTCACAACATCCTGCCTTGGGTCCCGGTCACTTCTTCGTCGGAGCCGACTTTCCTTCTCGCTTGGCTGCCTTCGGTTCAGTCTTGGGCTTGGGTTGATCCTTTGGCTTAGCTTCTGATGCGGCGGGCTTTGCTTGGTCGCCTGAAGATTTGCTGTCGCTCGATTTTGAATCGCCCGATGCCGAGGTTTCGGCAGGCTTCGATTCGCCCGATTCGGCTTTAGCTTTGTCGGTATAGCTGGAATCGCGATAGTCGGTGATATAGAAGCCGCTGCCTTTGAAGATCAGCCCGGCACCGCCGCTGATGAGGCGCTGAACGGCATTCTTCCCGCACTTGGGGCATTTCTTGATTGGGTCGGCCGTGATCGACTGAAACTTCTCGAAGCGATGGCCGCACTTCTGGCAAAGATATTCGTAAGTCGGCATGGTTGTACTTTGCGCCTGCGAAACCTTGGCGCGCCAAAATCGATGCTCAGGAACTCTTGCTGACGGCCACCTGCGCGGGCCGAAGCGTGCGCCCGTGCATGGCATATCCCTTTTGAAGCAACTGCGTGACGGTCGGCACCGGATAAGTCGCATCCTGCTGCATCAGCGCTTCATGTTGACCAGGATCGAAAGGTGTTCCTGGCTGCGGTGCCAATTCCTCGACCTGCTGCTGCTTCAAGACCGCCATCCATTGGTCGTGAACGATCTGCATGCCTTTGAGCAGCGTGCGCGGATCGGACTTTTCGGGATCGACCGCCAGGGCACGCTCGAAATTATCGATGACCGGGAGCAGCGCCTTAATCAGCGAGCTGTTGGCATACTGAAGGCGTTGATCGAGATCGGCCTGCATCCGGCGCTGAGAATTCTTGAATTCGGCGCTGACGCGCGCAAGCCGTTCATAAAGCGAGTCGCGCTCGGCTCGCAGGTTTTCAAGCTCGCTGCCTTTACCTTCGCCGGCGCGGGGAGCCTGCCTGGCGCCGTCTTCGCCCGGACGTGAAGCATCGGCATCGCCGGAGTCCTGAGCTTCGGCATCGTTCTCGTCGTTGATTGGAATGCGTGTCATGGCTTGTAATCGTTAGAGAAAAAGGTTCGGATAGCCAACAGCACAAACAAAAGGCGTTCCAAGCCAATCCGGATCGTTGTCGCGTTACTTTTCCGCCGCAAAAACCTGCTTGAGTTTATTCATAAACCCATGCTTCTGCGGCATTAAGACGCCATCTTCGGTAGATGCAAATTCCTTGAGAAGCTGCCTCTGGCGGTCGTTGAGCTTCTTGGGGATTTCGACAAATATCTGCACCAATTCGTCGCCGACGCGTTGCGACCGCACATCTGGCAGTCCGCGGCTCTTGAGTTTGAACACTTCGCCGTGCTGGGTGCCGCCGGGAATGTCGATCTCTTCGCGCCCTTTGAGCGTGGGCACTTCGATCTTTCCGCCAAGCGCCGCTTGGGTAAAGGAAATCGGAACCTGGCAGACCAAATCGTTGTTATGGCGGGTGAAAATCGGGTGCGGCTTCACCGCGATGTAGCAATGCAGGTCGCCGGGAGGCGCCCCCATTTCGCCCGGCTCACCTTCGCCGGGAATGCGAATGGCCTGGCCTTCATGCACGCCGGCGGGGATCTTTACCGTGACCGTTTTATGGCGGACTTGCCGACCGCTGCCGTGGCAGGCGGGGCATTGGTCTTTAACGACGCTCCCGCGCCCCCGGCAATTGGGGCAGGTAGTGACCATGCGGAACATACCGCCAAAGCCTTGCTGGGCGACGCGTCCCTGCCCGCCGCATTGCACGCAGACGACCGGCTGACTGCCGGGCTTTGCGCCGGTGCCTTTGCAGGTGTCGCAAGTGTCCTGTTTATCGAACTCGATGGTCTTTTCGGTTCCGACGGCCACTTCGTTGAGGGTCAACTCGACCTGCGTTTCCAGATCGAAGCCGCGCTGTGCGCGTCGGCCACCGCCGCGCCCACCGCGCTGGCCGCCGAACGCGCCGCCGAAGATGTCGTCGAACATCGAGAAGATGTCGCCGACGTCCATGTGCGAGAAATCATGCTGACCGGTGACGCCTGCGTGGCCAAACTGGTCATAGCGCTGGCGCTTGGCAGGGTCGGAGAGAATCTCGTAGGCCTCGGAGCATTCCTTGAATTTCAGCTCCGCCTCGGCAGCGCCATCGCCCTGGTTACGGTCAGGGTGGTACTTCATCGCCAGCCGGCGATAGGCGCGCTTGATCTCCTCGCCGTCGGCGGTGCGAGTAACACTGAGAACTTCGTAATAATCTCGTTTAGTGGTTGCCACGCTCATCCTACGCTTGCCATTCTCAATTGGGTCTGTCCGAAAGCGACTGCACTGCTGTAAAAACTGAAGTTACCAAGTGGCAGTTGCCGCGCACGGGAAAGGACACAAAGACGCAACCTTCATCTTCGTGCCTGAGCAGATTTTCGTATGAATTTTAGGCCACCGGTGGCGCAATTCCTGCCGCGCGGCTTGCGCTCCGGTCGGCGGAGCCGAGGTTATCGGCCCCGCCGATCGGGCAGCGTCAGAGGTTTTGCCAGCTGAAAACAGGCGTCGCCCCCCGCGTTTAAATCACCGCGCCGGCAACCGCCGCGGGCTCCTTCGAGCCTTTCTTTTCCTTGAGCTCGGTGACCAGCACATCGGTCGTCAGCGCCAAGCCCGCGACGCTGGCGGCATTCTGCAATGCCGTCCGCGAAACCTTGGCCGGATCGATGATACCGAGCTTGAACATGTCACCGAATTCGCCGTTCGCGGCGTTGTAGCCATAGGCGGCGTTCTTATTCTCGAGGATCTGCGAAACGATGACTTCGCCGTCATCGCCCGCATTGTCGGCAATCTGCCGGGCCGGCGAACGCAGCGCCTCGGCAACGATGTCGTAACCGATGCGCTCATCGCCCTTGGCCTTGCTTCGGGCATTCTCGACGGCTTCGATCGCTCGGAGGAATGCGACGCCACCGCCTGGAACCACGCCCTCTTCGGCCGCGGCGCGGGTGGCATGCAGCGCGTCGTCGATCAGATCCTTGCGTTCTTTCATTTCGGTTTCGGTCGCAGCGCCGGCCTTGATGACCGCGACGCCACTGGTGAGCTTAGCCAGGCGCTCCTGGAGCTTTTCCTTGTCGTAATCGCTGGTGGTCTTGTCGATCTGAGCGCGAATCTGCTCGGCGCGCGAGTCGATATCCTTGCGCTTGCCGGCTCCTTCGACGATCAGGGTATGGTCACGATCGACCGTGATGCGCTTGGCGCTGCCCATGTCTTCGATCTCGACGTTCTCAAGGCGCAGGCCAAGGTCTTCGCTGATGAACTTGCCGCCGGTGACGACCGCAAGATCAGCCATCATGGCCTTGCGACGATCGCCAAAACCCGGGGCCTTGACCGCGCACACCTGAAGCACGCCGCGGAGCTTGTTGACGACCAAAGCCGCGAGAGCTTCCGATTCCACATCTTCCGCGATAATCAAAAGCGGCCGACTCGCGGCGACGACCTTGTTGAGCACCGGCAGCAGCTCAGCCAGGTTGTTGATCTTCTTCTCGTAGAGAAGGATCAGCGCATCCTCCATGATTGTGTCGAGCGTCGTCGGATTGGTCATGAAGTAAGGCGACAGGTAACCCTTGTCGAACTGCATGCCCTCGGTGTACTCGAGGGTCGATTCGGTGCTTTTGCCTTCGTCGACGGTGATGACGCCTTCCCGGCCGACCTTGTCCATGGCGTCGGCCATGAGGTCACCGATCTTCTCATCGCCATTGGCGCTGATGGTGGCGACGCGCTTGTAGTCTTCGCGTCCCTTCACCTTCTTGGCTTGCGCGGTGATGGCCTCAGCGGCGATCTCCGCGGAGCGGACGACGCCACGCTGCACAAGCACCGGATTGACGCCCAGGCGGACATGCTTGATGCCTTCAGTGTAAATCGCCTCGGCCAGGACGATGGCAGTGGTGGTGCCGTCGCCGGCGATGTCGCCGGTCTTGCTGGCAACGGTGTTCACCAGCTTGGCGCCCATGTTTTCGAAGGGCTGCGGCAGCTCGATTTCCTTGGAGACGGTGACGCCGTCTTTGGTGATGCGCGGGTTGCCGAAGGATTTTTGCAGAACGACGTTTCGGCCGCGGGGGCCGAGCGTCGCTTTGACGGCGCGGGCGAGTTGAGTCAGGCCGGTGGCGATCTCGGCTCGCGCGTCGGCTTCAAATTTCATTTGCTTGGATGCCATGGTCACTCCGTATTGGCTCGCGCCGCGTGATGCCGGGCGAGGGAAACTTCAGTTGTGAAAATTATTCGAGGACGCCGAGAATGTCCGACTCGCGGAGGATGACGAACTTCTCACCGTTGATCTCGACTTCGGTGCCGGAGTACTTGCCGTAGTAAACGACATCGCCGGAGCGGAGGCCGATCTCGTGGCGCTTGCCCTTGTCATCGAGCTTGCCGGCGCCGACGGAAACGACTTTGCCCTTGGTCGGCTTTTCCTTGGCCGAGTCGGGGAGCACGATTCCGCTGGCGGTCTTCTCCTCCGCTTCCGACTGCTTGACGATCACACGATCCGCGAGGGGTTTGAGTTTCATGGTAAACGATCCTTTTCAATCTCACGTATTGACGCGCTGAAGCGCTGATTACTTTGTATTCGATTTCCTAAGGCGGCCGCTCCGATTACATCATGTCATCCATGCCGCCCATTCCACCCATGCCGTGGTCGTGGCCATGGCCACCGCCGGCTTCTTCCTTTTCCTTGGGCTTCTCGACGACGATGCAATCGGTGGTCAGCAGCAGAATCGCCACTTCCGAGGCATTCTGCAGAGCCGTGCGCTCGACTTTGGTCGGCGTAATGATGCCCGCCTTGACCACATCGACGAACTCGTCGGTCAGGGCGTTGTAGCCTTCGTTATCTTTCGACTCCATGACGCGACGCACGACGACGCTGCCGCTGGTACCCGCGTTCTCGGCAATCTGCTTGAGCGGAGCCGTGAGGGCCTGGCGGATGATTTTCACGCCGGCCGCTTCATCGCCTTCGAGTTTGAGATTGGAGCCGCCATTGAGGGCCTTGAGTGCGCGAATGAGAGCGACGCCGCCACCGGCAACCACGCCTTCCTCAACCGCGGCCCGGGTCGCATGCAGGGCATCTTCGATGCGGGCCTTCTTTTCCTTCAGCTCCGCTTCGCTGGCCGCTCCGACATTGACCTGTGCGACGCCGCCCGCGAGCTTCGCGAGCCGTTCCTGGAGCTTCTCGCGATCGTAATCGCTGGTGGTGATTTCGATCTCGCGGCGGATCTGCTCGATGCGCCCCTGGATCGCCTTGGTTTCGCCCGCGCCTTCGATGATTGTGGTGTTATCGTTGTCGATGCGGACATGCTTGGCTTGGCCGAGCTGATCGATCTCGATCTTGTCCAGCTCGATGCCCAGGTCCTTCATGATGGCTTGGCCGCCGCAGAGGATCGCGATATCTTCGAGCATGGCCTTGCGACGATCACCGTATCCGGGCGCCTTGACTGCAGCCACATTCAAGATGCCGCGGAGCTTGTTGACGACGAGAGTGGCGAGTGCTTCGCCTTCGATATCCTCGGCAATGATGACCAGCGGCCGCTTGGCCTTCTGGATCTTCTCCAGCAGCGGAATGAGCTTGGCAGCCGCCGAGATTTTCTCTTCGTAGATCAGGATGAAAGGCTTATCCAGCTCGACGGTCATTTCATCGGGATTGGTGACGAAATTGGGCGAGAGGAAGCCGCGATCGAACTGCATGCCTTCGACGACATCGACGTAAGTCTCAAGGCTCTTGCCCTCTTCGACGGTGATGACGCCATCCTTGCCCACGCGCTCAAACGCATCGGCCATGATATTGCCGATTTCGCGATCGTTATTCGCGCTGATGCTGGCGACGTTAGCGATGTCATCTTTACCCTTGATGGGCTTCGATTGCTTCTTGAGATTCTCGATGACCGCGCTAACCGCCTTGCGAATGCCGCGCGCCAGCGCCATCGCATCCGCCCCGGCCGTCAAGTTGCGATACCCTTCGCGGAAAATTGCCTCGGCCAGGACGGTGGCGGTTGTGGTACCATCGCCGGCCACATCGCTGGTCTTGCTGGCCGCTTCTTTCACCAGCTTGGCGCCGATGTTTTCATACTTGTCGTGAAGCTCGACTTCCTCGGCAACGGTCACGCCGTCTTTGGTTACCGTCGGCGCGCCCCAGCCCTTATCGATGACCGCGTTGCGCCCGCGAGGGCCAAGCGTCACCTTCACCGCGCGGGCCAGCTTCGTTACGCCCTCCAGCAGCGACTTGCGAGCTTCCGCATCAAAGGCCAACATCTTCGCGGCCATGCCACGTCTCCTTTCAATTCAATCCAATGTTGCAGGAATCGTTATCTGTTCATGAGGCCGACTGATGGTCTTTGAAATGCAGACTCTCAGCGGCGGCGATGCTCACCATCGACTTTTGGGCAATAACAACGTCTGTGCCGCCGGGGGCAGACAAGCGTATTGACGACAACTTCAGTTACAGCAGATGTTTAAGGGGAGCTCTGATCGAGTCACCTTGGGCAGGGAAAGAGGCTCCAACTGTCAGGCTGGCAGCAACGATCAAATCCTCTAGTCACCGGTTGCCAATGTGGCAGGAGAAATCGAAGAGCCGTTTGGAGCGACTTTCATCCCCTGATCGTCATCAGCGCCACAAACATTCAAATGGTTTGGCGGTCGTCGCCTGTTCGGAACGCTGACGTCCCGTCGGCTCTTTGAGGTGCATTGCCGACGACGATGTCGGCGTTCCGAGCAATCGGCAGTGGATCCGCCGAGTTGATCGCGCATGGAGCTTTAAGTGAATATCCTGGCTTGTTCCAGGATTGCGCCCGATTTGTAATCGCGCTCGGTACTGATATATGCGACACTCGCTTCAAGACAGGCTTGGAGGTTCGTGGAGATGTGATGCTTGAGGTTCAGGCTCTCAGTGTTGAGACAAGCACGTTGCCCGCACATGCGCGGTCGGCAAGCGAGGTGACGGCTCAATTGGGGACGGACCTCCTTCGCGGACTCGATGATCAACGGGTCGCAAAACTCACAGAGCAGTTCGGGCCGAATCAACTTCGCGAAGCGCCGCCACCTTCGGTCCTGAAGCGCCTGGCGGCTCAATTCCAGGAATTGGTCATCTGGCTGCTGATCGCGGCGGCAATCGTTTCCGGCGCGATGGGCGAATGGACCGACACGATCGTCATTGTCGCGATCGTCATTCTCAACGGATTGCTCGGCTTTTTTCAGGAACGTCGCGCCGATCGGGCTATGGCTGCGCTTCAAAAGCTCTCTTCGCCGCGCGCTCGCGTCATTCGTGCAGGGCAAGTGGCCGATGTTCCTGCTTCGCAACTTGTGCCGGGCGATCTGGTCGAGCTGGAAGCGGGTGATTTCGTTCCAGCTGACCTGCGGCTCAACCATTCCGCGGCCTTACAAATTGAAGAGGCGGCGCTGACGGGTGAATCCAATTCAGTGATCAAAGACCCGGCTGCCCTGCTGGAAACGCAAGTGCCACTGGGTGATCGTGTGAATCTGGCGTTTACCGGCACCACCGTGACGGCTGGCAAGGGCAGTGGGATTGTCGTTGCGACCGGGATGAACACGGAACTGGGGCGCATCGCCGGGATGTTGCAACATCACGAGCCGCAACCCACTCCACTCCAGCAGCAGCTAACACGATTTGGAAAAATGCTGGTCTTCGCATGCGTTGTGATCGTCGCAGCGATCTTTGCGATTCAGATACTTCGCGGAATGCCGATTCAGTCGGCATTTTTGCTCGCTGTGAGCCTCGCCGTGGCGGCGGTTCCCGAAGGATTGCCGGCCGTAGTCACCATCGCGCTAGCGCTCGGACTGGGGCGCATGGCCAAGCGTCATGCTCTGATCCGCAAGCTGCCAAGCGTGGAGACGCTTGGCTCCGTGACGCTGATCTGCACCGACAAGACCGGCACGCTGACGCGCAATCAAATGACCGCGCGCCGGATTTATGCCGGTGGCGCGGATTACGACGTGAGTGGCGCGGGATATGAACCTGTAGGTGATTTCAAACGTCGCGGCAACAGCGATGGCAATTCCGCCGAGCCATTGAGCGATGATCTTCTCAACGCTTTGACCATCGGCGCGATGGCCAATTATGCGCACCTTGAGGCTCCGTCAGATGGAACCCCTACATGGCACATCGCCGGCGATCCGACCGAGGCCGCACTTCTGGTCGCGGCTAGGAAAGCAGGTATCAGAATCACCCGTCGCGATGAAGACCTGCTGTACGAAATTCCTTTCGATTCAACTCGCAAACGGATGTCCGTCGTCGCACGCACGGAGGCCGGCGGCATCATGTACACCAAGGGCGCGCCGGAAGTCGTGCTCGGACTGTGCAGCAATGAGCGCGTGGGCGGAGCTTCGCGCCGGCTGACTGAATCCCGCCGGGCCGAGATCATGGCGTCGAGCTCCCAAATGGCCGGCGAGGCTCTGCGCGTCCTGGCTCTGGCATATCGCGAATTTCCAAATGTCTGGCCGGAGCATTGTGTGGAAGAGGAGCTCGTCTTTGCCGGCCTGGTCGGCTTGCTCGATCCCGCCCGCCCCGAGGCGCGCGAAGCAGTGGAAAAATGCTATCGCGCTGGCATCCGTCCCGTCATGATCACCGGCGACCATCCCGACACGGCGCTGGCCATTGCCAGGGAACTGAAAATCCAATGCGAAAACAGCCAGGTTCTGAGCGGCCGGCAGCTCGATGCGCTTTCAGAGCAAAAGCTATTGGATGCAGTGGATCGAACCAATGTGTACGCCCGCGTCACCGCCGAGCACAAAATGCGCATCATCCGCGCTGCCCGGCGCCGCGGCCACGTCGTCGCAATGACCGGCGACGGAGTGAACGATGCGCCGGCAATCAAAACCGCGGATGTAGGAATCGCCATGGGAAAAGGCGGCACCGATGTGGCGCGCGAGGCGGCCGACATGGTGCTGACGGATGACAACTTTGCCTCGATCGTCGCCGCCGTCGAGGAAGGGCGGGGCATCTTCGCCAACATCCGCAAGTTCATTCATTACCTTCTCGGCTGCAATACCGGCGAAGTGCTCTATATGCTGTTCGGCACCCTCGCTGGCTGGTCTGCGCCGCTGACGGCAATCCAAATCCTCTGGATCAATCTTGTCACCGACGCGTTGCCCGCCCTGGCGCTTGCGTTGGAGCCGCCGGAGCCGGACATCATGGAAAAGCCGCCGAGGCGGCGCGATGAGCCGATCATCCCCGCGAAGCTTGGCGCGCGCATGCTGTTTCACGGCGCGATGATCGCCGCGGTCACGGCGCTGGGCTTTGGCCTGATGCTGCATGGCCAGCCTGGGAATGTCGTTCGCGCCCAGACTGTTGCATTCTGCATTTTGTCTTACACGCAGCTTTTCTATTCCCTTTCATGCCGCAGCCAGCGATACACGATGCCGGAGCTGGGGCTGCTTTCCAACAAACATTTGCTCGGCGCCATCGTGATTTCCGGCCTGCTTCAGACGGCGGTATTCCTCCCCTGGCTGGATCGCCTTTTCAAAATTGAATCGCGCCTGGGCTGGGAATGGCTGGTGATCCTCGGACTATCACTGCTGCCGGTGACGATCATCGAAGTCGCCAAACTGATTCGCGCCGCGATCAAGCGGCGCGCCACCGCGACAACCACCCCATCTTCCCGCTAGAATCGCGGCCCTTGAGCCGATAAGGAAATCGGTGATTCGCGCAGTGGCTGCGCTTTCTTGGAGAACGCATGGGAATCTTCGGACGGATGTTCGGCAAAAAGGCCCCGCAAGCAGCGGGCGAGCAACCTCAAACGCCTAGCGCAATCCCGGCCACTCCATCAACACCTCAGGCCGAAGCTGCACCTGCGCCCGCGCAAAAAACAGTTGCTGCCGCCACTCCCGAGCCGGCTGCTCCTCAATCGCCTACTCCGATGCGATTGCAGGTGCTGTTTCCCAAGCCGCCGCAGTTGGATGGGCAGACGCTGGTTCGGCTTCTCGAGAGGCTGCATCCCAGTTTCCGTGGCTCAAAGCTGGAAGTGTTGGAGGACAAGGACGGCGCCCGCGGCCGGGCTGTCTTTGCAAATCATGTCGTCGAGATTCTCGTGCGCGCGCGCCCTCTCCCCAAAGACGCGGCTGAATACGCGATTGGTCCGGCGCAATACAAGCCGGAACTAAAGGAGATCGCGCGGGCACACGGTGCATATCTGGTGTTGAATTACCACGGGCAGGAAAAGTCGCCCTGGGGGCAGCTCGTGGCGCTGGCGGTGATTGCAGCGCTCCTGACCAAGCAGGGCGCCACGACGGTTGCGAACGTCGACGCCTATACATCCGTGCCGTCCAGCACCTTTGAGCAGATCTTCCAATCTCCCGATCCGGTAGGCATGCTGCGATCGATGCCGCCTGCGATGCTCTTTTGCGGCTTCGTCAAATACACGCCCGCTGGCGATCCCGGCGTCTGGATGCGCACGCACGGCGGTCAGCGCCTGGGCCTTCCCGATCTGGCAATTCATCGCGATACCCACGCGGAAGGAGAAAAGGTCTTCAGGTTGTTCAATGCCGTGCTCAATCACATGCGGGAAAACAACCTGACCTTCACGGCAGGTCAAACGCTGCAAGTCGCCGGCACAACGACCGTCGATTTCCGCGACCCCCGTTCCGATGAACCCTTCCAGGAAAAGCCGGGCCAGATCCTGATTCTCGAAACGCACGAAATCGGAGATCAGCCGGCGGTCACGTCGATGTAACGAAATTGATCATTTCTCTTATTGCCCGGACAAGCGCATAGAATTCGCCAGAGTTGTCCAAGCTCTCCGCATCGGCAAGCAACGCCAGCGCACCGCCGCCATCGAGCTGTCCATGCGCCAACCCGGCACGCCCCTCTTCGAAACCCGCATGCCCGGCTTCCGCCAACGGCAGCTCCTGGGCTGCTGAACCTGCAAGCCGGAAGTGCCAGAGAGACATTTTTTAAGGTAAGCTGTCTTTTTCAGCCTCCGCCCCTCTTTAGAACTCGCCTGTGATTGACTTCATTTAGGCCTTCGCTCCGACAAGAAATGGCAAATTGGTAATTCCCGACCGCTCCGCAGACCGATAATGCGGCATGGATGCATCTAGGGCGATTTGAAGGGACATGGATGGCACCATCCTCGCGCAGGTGGACACTTGAGCGGACCGTCGTCATGGGCTTCGCGGCCGCGTTGCTCCTGCTATGCCTCGTCAGCATCATTTCGATTCGAAGCACGCGCGCTCTGGTATCACAGAATCAGCTTGAGGGGGACGCGTTCGACCAGCTCCTGCACATGACCGACCTTGTTTCACGGCTGAAAGACGCCGAAACGGGCCAGCGCGGTTATCTCCTGACCGGAGAGGAGCAGTATCTTCAACCCTATCGCGATGCGCTGACTGGACTCGAGACTGACTTGAAGTCGCTTCGCCAGTCCAGCAGCAATAATCCCGAGCTGCGGGAGCGGCTCAATCGTATCGAGCCGCTCATTCGTCAGAAGCTCGCGGAACTGGAGCAAACTATCACTCTTCGCCGCGAGCGCGGTTATGAGGCAGCCATTGCAGTGGTGAAGACCGACAAGGGTCGGCAGTTGATGGACGACATTCGCAAGGTGCTGGCCGAAATGAGGGATCAAGGGGAAGACCGGGTCAAGGCGCGCGCTGCCGAAGCCGCCGAGAGCGCGCGGCGGACCACCATTGTGATCGCGGCGGGCTGCGCGGTGATGGTGCTCATCGTCATGGTGGCTGGGCTGATGGTCCGGCGCGGACTGATAGCCCAGAGAACAGCGGAACGGGATCTTCGGGAGGCCGAAGAACGATTTCGCCTGCTCGTCGCCAGCGTCCAGGAATACGCCATCCTCATGCTTGATACAGAAGGACATGTCATAAGCTGGAACAGTGGCGCCGAGCGCATTAAAGGGTACAAGGCCCATGAAATTATCGGGCAGCATTTCTCCTGCTTCTATCCACCCGAAGACAAGGACAAGCCAGCCAGGGAATTGGAGATCGCTACAAAAACCGGGCGATACGAAGAGGAAGGCTGGCGCGTTCGCAAGGACGGCTCCCGCTTCTGGGCGAGCGTCGCGGTCTGTGCCATGCGCGATGAGGACGGGATGCTCAAAGGCTTCGCAAAGATCACGCGCGACGTGACCGAGCGAAAACGCAATGAAGATCAGATTCGAAAGCTCAACGAAAACTTGCAAAACCACTCGGTGCGCCTTGAGGCGGCCAATAAGGAACTGGAAGCATTCAGTTATTCCGTTTCTCATGATTTGCGATCGCCTCTTCGCAGCATAGACGGCTTCAGCCTCGCCCTCATGGAAGATCATGCGGCCAAATTGGATCCTGAAGCGCGTGACTATCTGCAGCGCGTGCGAGCAGCGACCAAGAGAATGGCCCATTTGATTGATGATCTATTGGCTCTTTCGCGCGTGAGCCGCACAGAATTGGTTCGCAAGAAAGTGGATTTGAGTGAAGCTGCGCGGACCGTGGCTGCAGAACTTCAGAAGACCCAGCCCGATCGGCAGGCTCAGTTTGTGATAGCGGACGGATTAAACGTCGAAGGCGATCCTCATCTGCTTCGCATCGTCCTCGATAACCTTTTGGGCAATGCCTGGAAATTCACCGCCAAACGTGATGGCGCGCGGATCGAGTTCGGCTCCGTCGGGGAGAATGGCACGCGGCAATTCTTTATCCGCGACAATGGGGCCGGATTCGACATGAGTTACGCGCACAAGCTGTTTGGAGCCTTTCAACGCTTACATGCGAATGAAGAATTCGCGGGGACCGGGATCGGGCTGGCAACCGTACAACGAATCATCAATCGCCACGGCGGGCGCATCAGCGCTGAAGGCGTGGTGGGCGAAGGAGCGACATTCCGCTTTTCGCTTTAGGCCGTGTGTGGCGGCCAGACAGAGAAAAGTTTCATACATGGAGGTTTTCAATGGGCAACGAAGAAAAAGTCATTCTCCTGGTCGAAGACAATGCCGATGATGAGGCGCTCGCCAAACGTGCGTTCAAGAAGAACAACGTCATGAACAATGTCGTTGTCGCCCGAGACGGCGTTCAAGCGTTGGATTACCTGTTTGGCACCGGCGCGCACGCCGGGCGCGATTTGAGCATCATGCCGACAGTTGTGCTTCTGGATCTGAAGCTGCCGAAGGTTGATGGGCTGGAAGTCCTGCGCCGCATGCGCGCCGATGCAAGGACCAAGCTCCTGCCGGTGGTCGTGCTGACTTCCTCCAAGGAGGAGCAGGATCTGGTCCAGAGTTACAGCCTCGGCGTTAACAGTTACATCCGCAAACCGGTGGATTTTGAGCAGTTCATCGAGGCAGTGAAGCAACTGGGACTTTATTGGCTCGTGCTGAACGAAGCGCCGCCGCGAATTGCCAGAGCGGCATAAGCTGCAAGCAAAAATTCGCTACCGTTTTCTAATGCAACGATCGGCTCCGACCGATTCAGGATAGGAGTCGCTCTGCCGTAAGGGGTCCGCTTGCGCATTTTGATTGTAGAGGACAATCCGGACGATGCTGAGCTGCTGCTTCTGGAATTGCGGCGCGGCGGCTTGAAGTACGCGCATCATCTGCGGGTGGAAACCGAGCGCGAAATGTCCGCAGCCCTTGACGGGCAGACTTGGGACATTGTTATCTCGGACTACTCGTTGCCAGGGTTTAGCGGTCTTGCGGCGCTGGCGCTGGTTCAAGGGCGCCGTCTCGACCTGCCGTTCATTCTCGTTTCAGGACATGTTGGCGAAGAGACGGCTGTTGCCGCGATGAAGGCCGGCGCGAGCGATTTTTTGGTCAAGTCAAATCTTTCCCGGTTGGCGCCTGCTGTGCAGAGGGAACTTCGCGACGCCGACATGCGGCGTGAAGCCCGCCGCACGCAGCAGAATCTTTATGAGCGTGAGGCGCAGCTTGCCGAAGCGCAACGACTGGCGCACCTGGGAACCTGGCGTTGCAACATTGGGAACGAGCCGGCAGTTTGGTCCGATGAGATGTATCAGATCTTCGGCCGCGACCGAAACCTTCCGCCGCCAAGCTTTGGTGATTTCCTCAATGCTATTGAGCCTGATGATCGGCCACTGATTACGACACCGGTGGCTTCGCCAGAAATCTCTCAATTCGCGGACGACATTCGAATAGCGCGCCCGGATCGAAGCGTTCGATTTGTTCAACTACGTTGCGAGATCGCGCGAGACGGTTCTGGCACTGCCAGCGAGCTGGTTGGAACCGTCCAGGACATTACCGAACGAAAGCTCGCAGAGCAGGAGCTGCGCCGCGCTCGTGACGAACTGGAGGTTCGGGTTCGTGAGCGAACGAAAGAATTGCTGGAGGCCCAGCGCATTGCCGAAGCGGCAAACCAGTCCAAAAGCGAGTTCCTGGCGAACATGAGCCACGAGATTCGCACGCCGATGAACGCCATTCTCGGTTACGCGGACCTGATGCTTGACCCCAATCAGACCGCCAGCGATCGGCTCAACTGGGTTCAGACGATCCGCCGCAATGCGGGCCATCTTCTGAACGTAGTCAACGACATCCTGGACATCTCCAAGATCGAAGCGGGAAAGCTGACGGTTGAGCGCGTTTCCTGTTCCCCCTCGCAGATCATCAGCGACGTCGCATCATTGCTTCGCGGACGTTCGGCCGAAAAGGGATTGACGCTCGATGTGGGATTCCAAGGACCGTTTCCCGAGACCATTCATTCCGACCCCACGCGGCTGCGGCAAATCCTGATCAATCTGGTTGGAAATGCCATCAAATTCACCGCGACAGGCGGCGTAAAGTTGACGGGTGCGATCCTCGATGGCGGTACTGCCGCCGAGCGGCGAATGAAGTTTGAAGTCACCGACAGCGGCATTGGGTTGTCGGCCGAACAGATCGCGCGCCTCTTCACTCCATTTACCCAAGCCGATTCATCGACCACCCGCCGTTTTGGTGGCACCGGACTGGGTCTGACGATCTGCAAGCGACTCGCGGAAATGCTCGGCGGGGATATCACAGTTAACAGCGAAGAAGGTCGCGGTAGCACCTTCACCGTGACAATCGAAATCGGCTCGCTCGATGGCGTGCGGATGCTGACGAATTATCGTGAATCAGTCACACCGCTCATGGAGGCGCCGCAGCCCCTCGCTTCGGGACTTTCCGGCAGGATCCTGCTGGTTGAAGACGGCCCCGACAATCGCCAGCTTCTGTCTTATTACCTTACCAAGGCGGGAGCGACCGTCACGACCGCCGAGAATGGGAAAATTGGATGCGAGAAAGTTTCCGCGGCGACGGACGCAGGCGAGCCTTTTAACTTGATCGTGATGGACATGCAGATGCCAGAGCTCGATGGCTATGGCGCCACCTCCAGGCTCCGCACCAACGGCTGCACCATCCCCATCATTGCCTTGACGGCACATGCCATGGCCGATGATCGCGCTCGCTCCATCAGGGCCGGCTGCACCGATTACATCGCTAAGCCGGTGGATCGCGCTCAGTTGCTGGAGATGGTCGCAAAGTATCTTGGCGCGCCAGGCGTGGTATCAAGCATGTCCTCTCCAGGCGCTTCTGTTTCAACCGCAGGACCAATTCGCAGTTGTCTGGTCGGCGAGCCGGAGTTGCAGCAGTTCCTCGGAAGTTTCATCAGTCATCTTCCCGAGCTGGCAGGACAACTGCTTAACCTTGTCGAACAGCAAAGTATTCAGCAACTTCGCGATGTACTGCATCAACTGAAAGGGACGGCCGGGCTGTTCGGGTTCCCGCAACTGACTGATGCTGCCGAGGCAACACAAAATCATATGGACCAGGGACAGTCATTGGAGCAAGTCGCTCGCGAAGTCCGGGCAATCGTCCAACTCATCAGGCAGGTAGAGGGTTACGTACCAGGCAAGGAGACTCAAACCGGATCGAATAGCGCTCGTCAATGATTTTCGATGATGAGCCGCGCTGCGGGTGCAAAATCGGTGTGAACTGCATACCAGCGCCTTCGCACTTGGGAGGGCCGCATGAGCAAGATTCTAGTGGTGGACGATATGGCGGTTATCCGCGAGCCGATAGCGGCTGCGCTGCGGACCAATGGATACGAGGCGATCTGCGCGGGCGATGGCAGGGAAGCGCTGGCGCTGATCCGTCAATCGCCTCCGCCCGATTTGATTGTTCTGGATTTGTCGATGCCCGGAATGGACGGGATGGCGGTCCTGCGAGCGCTCCGCAACGACCCGGCGACTTTGAAAACACCTGTCATCTTGCTAACTGGTTCCAGCGAAAAGGCCCAGATTTTGGAAGCCGGAAAAATGGGCGTTCGCGACTATCTGCTCAAAACCCGCTTTGCACTTTCTGACTTACTAACAAGAGTTCAAAAGTATCTGGGATCGGACAAGGAACAATCCTCTTCAGCTACGACCAGTAGAGAAACGGAAAAGCAAGCAGGGCCTACTGCCACTGCCGATCGAGCAACGGAACCTCAAAGCACAACATCCATTCCGCTGACGCGGCAGCAGATGATCGACCGCGTTGAAAAGTGCACGCAGATCAAAACTCTGCCAGGCGCTGTTTCGGAGTTGATGGCGCTGGTCAATTCTGCACGGGCGAATGTATCGGACCTTGCGTCGGTGCTCAAGCGCGATCCGGTGCTGGCTACCCGCGTTCTGAATTTGGCCAACTCCGCGGCCTTTGCTTCACAGAAGGCGCGCATTGCAACAATCGACGAGGCGGTTCGGAATATCGGCGTCACTGGTGTCCGCGGCATGGTCATTTCGGTGGGGATCTTCGAGTCGTTTCCGCCGCAGGGGCCCGGGCAATTGCACATCACGCGCTGCTGGCAACATTCGTTCGCGATGGCTTCGGTCATGGACAAGCTTGCGCCCATATCCAGCAAGATCGAACCGGGGGTTGCGCATTTGGCGGGGCTATGTTATGACCTTTGCGACATCGTGCTTCGGCAGCATTTTCCCTCGGAGTATCAGGCGATCGCGGACTTGGTGGCGCGCACTGGAAAACCAGCTTGGCAAGTTCGCTCCGAAGTTTTTGGAATGCCCTATTACGAACTGGTCACCTTTGTGCTGGGCAAGCTCAATCTTCCGGCGGTGATCGTCACACCGATTGCAGAAGTGTTTGCTCGCGCCACTAACAAGGGAGAAGGGCGCGAGAGCGGGCCGCTGGCGAGGATGCTCCGTATCGTCAATGTTTACGCGCACGGCCTGATGCTCGCCGCCGGGCTGGATGCCCCGATCGTGCCGATCAGCAATGCTGAATACCGCAGCACGTTTGGAGAAGCGCCAGTTCCTCAGATTGATCCGGCGATACTGCGCTCGGAAGTGCTGACGACGGTTAACCTTCTTTCCGGTCTTGGCTCCGCGGAAACCGTCGAATTGTGTCGCCCGCCTATCGCTCCAGCTGCGCGCAAGATTCTCTATTGGCGACATGCCAGCTATTGCGCGCTGGATCCGTTGGCCACACTCCTGTCGTTTGCGGGCGAAGTTAAGATTGTGACTGAGGCCCCCACGGACATTGCGAATTTCGATGCAGTAGTCGTCGCCGCGCCCAGGCACGAGGGCCCAGCCCAACAGCAGCTTGCCGCGCTAACCAAACTTCCCTCCAAAGTCCGAACGTTATTCCTCAGCGGGCTCTCGCCCCAGCAGAATCTCTCGGGCACCTCAATCACGTGTCGGCAACTGCCAATTTCTTTGACCGACGCGTCCACGTTCTTCGATTTCGTAAGGCCCCAAGCCGCAGCGGCTTGAGCGAAAATTAGCGGGGCGCATGCACAGTCTTTATCAATAAATTGCCAATTACATAGCTACTTATCCGGACTTGGTTTACCGCAAAAAATGGGCGTTTTCAGGGGTCAAAATTGGTCAATGCGCGCCCCATTGCGCCCCGTTTTTGTTCCATGTACGGGGACGTACTATCGTATCCGGTTGATCACGCGTGACTTGCGATGGGGGTCCAAATGGGGCGCAACGGGGCGCGCTGCGCACTGCCTGTCCTGTGCCCTGTCGAAGGGCGCGCCCCGCATGTACCGAGCAAGGACGGACGGCGGGGGCTATTGTCCCTGAGTTGGACCCGGCCCAACCGGATTCACCAGCGAAGGCGTCGGCTCTTCAGGAGTCGCATTGGACAATTGCGGCACCCGGCCGGGGGCGTTGGCCTTGGGCTGGACGCCTTCGGGGCGGGTGAGGTTGGCGTTTTTCCAAAGGTTCGTGAGGGTCGCGGAATCGGAGGGCAGCACGACCAGCTTCTGGTCCTTGTTTTCGCTGCCGAGGTAGACGCCTTCGGGGCTCATGTAATGAATGGTCATCGAGCCATCGAGGCCCAGGCGATCATGGATCGGCACCGCGCGAACGGTTTGGCCGGCAAAGGTGACTTTCTGCTCCGGCATCACGTCGACGTAGCGCATCATCACTTCGCGTAAGTCGGGCACATAAGTCGCAAACAGATAGCCGGATGGGCGGTTCAATGGAACAAGTCGAGGCAGCAGTTGCGCAACCGCCTGCGGCAGATACCAAGGCGGAAGCTTGCGCGCGATCGGCTCGGGCGACTCGTGACTCGTGCGGAGATTGACGTCCAGATTGTAATCGTCGTGGACTTCAATCCAGGATTTCGAATCGGCATTGAACTGGCCGAGGGCGCCGCCGTCGTCCTTGTTCATTCGCATCACTTTGGGGGCAATGCGCTTGTCGCTGGAGCCGATCTCCTGGACGTAATCCTTCTGCTTGGCGGTGTCGTCGGTGAAGATCACCAGGCGAGACCACTCTTCATTTTTGCGATCGGCGGTAACGAAGAACCAGTTGGCCGAATCGGTTTGAATGGGCCCGCGCGTGTGATCGGCGCGAACGGCATCGGCAATCATGCGCGAGCGAATGCCGACGAGGATGCCCTCGCCGGGCTTGACCAGATCGCGTTCACTCTTGCCGCTTTGAATTTCATCGCGCGTCAGCGGCCGCGGAATGCCGGCGGCGGTTTCTTCGGTGATGTAGCTGTAGCCGATGTCCTTGCCGTCGCGGATGTATCGAAGCCATTGCTCCTTGATGAGCACCGCATGCATCTTGCTGGGAATGAGATTGACCAGCAGCGTGCGCGTTCGGTAGAGCCGGGAATTCTGGTCCTGGCGAATCGCTTGGCCGTCAAGAAGACGGACCGAATCGAGCATGCTGGAAAACATGGCGACTGCCGCACGTTCACCGGCATCGTCGTTGCCCGCATCGGCATTTGGAGCCAAGCCGGGCGTCGTGAAAGTCAGCAGATAGTAGAGCCGTTCGTTGGCCTGGATCAGCGCCTGCTGAGACAGAAAGTGCTGCGTGCCTTGCGAATAGCGAAGGGCGATCAGGCCGACGTTTGGTTTCTCGAGCTCCGGATGATGACGATCGATCACGCCGCCTTCGGAAATATTGGTGACATCCTGGCGGAGGATCTTGCAGCCGGGGATTCCAGACTGAAGGTGGGCGACCGTTTCCTCCAGCAGCCCGTGCACCGGCGTGCCGAAATTATTGCGGCCATCGGTCAGCGAACGCGCCTCGGGTGGCGTAATTCGTGCCAGCGACAGACGCCAATTCAACTTTGCGTTGGCCCACTCGGCGACATATTTGGAATCGAGCCGATTCACCAGTTGGCAAGCAGCCGGCGGAGAAATCGAGACGCCGGCCGACGTGCTTTCAAATCGAGGCCCCAGCGCGTCCAGCGATTCGCTGCCGCGCGCATTGCCTTGCGAAAGAACCGAAGGCGGCGAGGGAGGGCCCGCAGCCGGTTCATCGGCCAATGCCACTGAAATGCCCAGCAGGGCGGTAACAACGGCACCGCTCGAAAAGGCAATCCATCGATTAGTCTTTCGACGAATCACAGAATATGTTGCGCGATTCATAAGGCCTCTCCTCGATGCCAAATCGATGATGCTGATTCTTGGAGCTTTCAGGACGCGAACGAGGTCAACACCCGGCAAGTCTGTATCATATCGACCGGACGGGCCTTTTCAGTGGCGTTCTTACGCAAAAATGTGGCTTTTTTGCCCGCCACTCCGCCAAGTGGGATTGCTTTTAGAACGCATTAGAGCCGCTGGATTCGTCAGATACGTACTTCAACCCCCACGGGTTGGATTTCGCCACGGTTTGCCCCTTGCCGTGCAGGTCTTTGAGCGAGTGGACGAAGCGTTTGAAAAGCTGGATATCTCCCGGAACAAAAATCGGTGGGCCCGTCATTTTAACAAGGACGAGCCGATTTGGGGGCAAAAGCGCGAATGCCGCTAAATATCCTGGCCGCATCGAATCGCCGCTGATCTCCATCGGTACTTCGATCCAGACGCCTTTCTGGCCTAAAAAGTCGATGTTTTGAAAATCGCCAGCCGGAAACTCGTCGTTGAAAAAGCTCATGGCCACATCCAGCGACGAAGTCTGGCCCTCGTTTGTAACCGGCTCGTCAAGGATGTGAATTTGCCGGCCCCGCTTTTGGCCCGGTTCGTCAACGGTGATGTAGTCGCCAGCGCGCGTTCGAACTACGGAAGCAGTCCATCCGCCTGGCGCATCGACGGAAAAACCGCCTACCTTGCGCGCTTGCCAATTGGGTGGATAAATGCGGGCAGCGTGGGCACGGCTCATCAGCCATGCGAAAAGGATACTGACGCCCAGCACGAGCGTGAGCACCGCTTGCATCGCCATTCGCCGGGCGCGCGTGTATTCAACCGGTCGGCCCATGGGGGCATTATAACTCCGCCGGCTGTTGTCGCGAGGCCTGCGATCAAACGGGTAGTGCTGGCGGCGCAAGCCGGCGGTATTGCTCGATAAGATCCAGTTCTTCGGGGGCTAGCGAAAGATCGATGTCGCTATCGCTACCTTCGCGCGGCTCAGTGAAAGTTGCCACGCGAGAAAGCCTTCGCTTGCGATGGACCACGCCGACCGTGAATTGTGCAGTAAAGATGTAGCGATACGTCATTCGGTCGGTGCTGTAGATCAAGTCGTTTATCACCAGATCAGCCGCACCGGGGATGGGGAAGTTGCCGGCAACGCGAGGCGTGAGCCCCAGCGAATCGCGCGGGGCGAAATTCATGTTCCAGCCTGCTGCCAGGGCGCGCAGGGCCTTTCTTCGGCGCCGATGGCTGATTCGCTGCCCGATGGCCGCGACGACAGCGAGGCCGATCGCAAGACCCAGCAGGCCAAGAGGGGACATTCTATAAAACCTGGTGTGCGGGCGGTTTTGCGAAAGCTTATCGCCGCGGCGCCTTTTTCTCCGGCTCCTTCGTCAGATCGATCCCATAATCGGGGAGCGATGAAGGCAGCTCATGGATCCACGCAAACGTCTGCTGAAACCGGGGGTCACTCTTGGTACGAACCATTGGCCTGAAATTGGTCGCCTTGGGGTGAGGCGTTTCAGCTACGTTTTGGGGCAACATGTATTGCAACAATGTCGAACGCTCGGGGAATTCGCGGTTGACCAGCGGCTTCTGCACCTTGTCCACCGTCTGCACGTAGGTCTGCATAATCAGGAAATTCGTGTAGGCCATCTCATTAGCGTTGGGCGCGCTGGTGAAGAGGTAGAAAGTTCCGCCATCGTGCTTCGGGCCACCATGGCATCCGCCTGTCGCGCAGCCGGCAATGACGATCTTTTGAATTCGTGCTTTGAAATCGGACACGGTTGCCGGATCAGTCAGGATATGCACGCCCGACCAGAGATCCGGCTTGCCATTGGTGAGAATCTGGACCGCCTGCTCCTGGGTGCTTAGACGCTGGAACTGAGCCACCGTCACGTCAGAGCCAGCCAGGAACCGCTTGCGCGAGTCGGCATCAATGGTAATCCGCAACTGCTGATTCTTGTCCCACTCCAGCTGGCGAATGCGATTGATCTCTTCGGGCGTGACCATGCGCGTCGCCATCGGCGAAGAGAGGGCCTCCGAAGTGCTTTCCCGCGTCGTAGGAGTTTCGTTGCTGGTCTGTGAGCTTGGTGGCAGCGGCTTTTCGCCGCGCTGCAGGCGAATCTGAGCATTCACAGACTCCAAGTCATCCTTCGCGCGCTTGTTATCAGGCTCAATCTTCAGCGCTTCTTCGAGTACATCGCGGGCAACGTCATACGCGCCGTTGTCTCGAGCGAATTCGGCCAGGCTGATGCGCCCAGTCGCATCCCGACGGTCAAGCTTCGCCACGCTCTTTTTGACCTGCTCGGCAACCTGGTCGGCATAAACGATGTCTTTGATGTTCCCCTTGTTGATCGTAACCGTTCGCTTGCCACCCTTAGGATCGGGCTGGACGATGTTGACGCTGGTGGCCTGCTCGACCACGTCTCCGGTATAGCGTTGGCCATCCTGCGTGACGACCATGCCTTGACGCGCCAGTGCGACCGAACTCAGCATCGCCACGGCGCATACGCCGACGATCCATTGCAGCTTCATTGATGTCTCCTTCTTGTCAGCGGCTCGTATCCTAAATCAGAAACCGGAATTGTGGCAAGTTATGGAAAATCAAAGCGCAGCGCGCCCGAGCTAAGGATGTTCGATCACTCGACGTTTAATGAGAATCTAAAGCAGTGGCCGGACGCGGCCATCCCCATGGCCTGAGGTTTTGCCCCAGATGCCTGGCAGAGGCTTCCCGCAATCGGGACAGAGGCCGTTTTGCCGCACACGATTCTCAGTCACCAGGAACCCATGCCTGCGGATGACGGTTGCGTTGCAATGATGGCAGCGCGTATTTTCCCATTCGCCAACCTGGCTGGGAAGATTGCCGGGATAGAGATACTTCAGACCCGCCTGCTGGCCCGTCTCGACTATCTTCATCAGATCTTCGGTAGTCGTTCGGCGATAGCCTTCGGTCATCTTGTAATCTGGATGAAACGCGGTCATGTGCCAGGGCATTAGCGGATCGATCGATGCCAGGAACTCGGCCATACGCTTCAGATCATCCGCATCATCGCTGAAGCCGGGCACGACGAGCGTAACGATCTCGACCCAGAAGCCGCGTTGTTTGAGCATGCGGATGGTGTCGGTAACATTTTCAAGCACGCCGCCAAGCTGGCGATAGTTGCGGGGATTGAAAGTTTTCAGATCGACTTTGTATGCATCCACATAGGGTCGGATGAAATCGAGCACCTGAGGCGTGCCGTTGCCGTTGGAAATATAAGCGCAGCGAAGGCCGCGCGCTTTGCCTTCTTTGAAGACATCAACCGCCCATTCACTGGTAATCAGCGGCTCGTTGTAGCTGGAAGCAATGACAGGTGCGCCCTGACGCACGGCCAAATCGGCGAGTTGCGCTGCCGTCGTCTGCCGCGGTTGGGCAGCGGCATCGGGGTCGCGCAGCATCTGGCTCGTGACCCAATTCTGGCAGTAGCCGCAGTGAAAATCGCAGCCGAGCATACCGAAGCTCAGCGCATCGCTGCCCGGCAGAACGTGGAAGAACGGTTTTTTCTCGATTGGGTCGCAGGCGAGCGCGCCGACGTAGCCGACCGGCACCTGAAGCGTTCCCTGCTCATTGAACCGAACCCGACAGACCCCATCCCGTCCGGGTTTGATCACGCAGCGGTGCCCGCAGGCGAAGCATTGAATCGCGCCATCCGTCTTGCGCTCGATCAGGGCCTCGGCCGCCGGCGCGCTGAACTGATGCAGCATTTGCTTGAGGCTCGCAAGACGCTGTTTGCTTTCAAGGACGTCGAGGGAGGGCATAAGCGTATTCCGTCGTTGCTAATTATAGGTCTCTCATTCACGCATCTTCGATTTGAGTGAAATAAATGTTTTGCCTTGCGCAGAAACGCTCCTCTGGATTTTCCAGTATACTGGACGTACATTCCATGCTATAGGAATAGCCGTGCCTGATTTGAAAACGAAAATCATCAAATCCCACGAAGCTGTAGAGCATTCGCTCTGCCGGCGGGTGCGGGAGTTGCGCAAGAAGAAAAAGTGGACGCTGGAGGAACTGTCGGCCGCCAGTGGCGTGAGCCGGTCGATGCTCAGTGAGATCGAGCGCGGCAATGCCAATCCGACGTTGGCGGTGGCTTGCAGGATTGCGCGGGCGTTCGATTTGGCTTTGGGCGAATTGGTCGAAGCGCCCGAGGCGGTGCAGCGGATTGAGGTGATTCGCGCCGACGATCGCGCCTATCACTATCGTGCAGATCGGCATTGCCGGATTCGCACGCTTTCGCCGCTGCATCTGGAAAAGTCGGTGGAGTATTACGAACTGGTTCTTCGGCCCGGGGCATCGCTCCGCAGCCAGCCGCATTTTTCGGGCGCGCGTGAATTACTGACCGTGCAGCTTGGCTCGGTGCGTCTGTCCAGCGGCACGGAAACCATCGACCTTCGGCAGGGGGACTCGGCCCACTACCCGGCTGACGTCCCGCATTGCATCAAAAACTCCGGCTCAAATGAAGCCGTCTGCTTCCTCGTGGTGACCTACGCGGGAAGCTGATTTGAGGATTGAGGATCCCATGAAAACCATGAAGGCTCTAGTCAAAAAGAAATCGACGCCCGGATTGTGGCTCGATGAAATCCCGGTGCCGGAGGTCGGCATCAATGATGTGCTGATCGAAGTGCTGCACACCGGCATCTGCGGCACCGACGTTCACATCTATAACTGGGATGCCTGGGCGCAGAAGACCATCCCGGTGCCGATGGCGGTGGGGCATGAGTTTGTGGGCCGAATCGTGCAGATCGGCGACAACGTCCACGATTTTTCCGTCGGCGATATCGTCAGCGGTGAAGGACACGTCGTCTGCGGTCGCTGTCGAAATTGTCTCGCTGGTCGTCGGCATCTCTGTAAAGACACCAAAGGCATCGGTGTCAATCGCCCCGGGGCATTCGCTGAATATCTGGCGCTCCCGATGACCAACGTCTGGCTGCACGACTCGGCCGATGGCAGCCATGTGTCGGGAATCAGCCGGGATGTGCAATCGATTTTCGATCCATTTGGCAACGCAGTGCATACGGCTCTGTCGTTCAACGTTCTGGGCGAAGATGTATTGATCACCGGGGCCGGGCCGATCGGTTGCATGGCTGCCGCGGTAGCGCGCTTCGCGGGCGCTCGTCAGGTGGTCGTCACCGATGTGAACCCCTGGCGTCTTGAGCTGGCCAAGAAGCTCGGGGCGACGCGCGTGGTCGATGTGCGGTCGGAAAAACTGGCCGATGTGCAGCGCGAGCTGGGCATGCGCGAAGGCTTCGACGTGGGGTTAGAAATGTCGGGAAATGCGGCGGCTTTTCGTGACATGCTGGCCAATCTCTGCCACGGCGGGCGCGTTGCTATGCTTGGAATCCCGGAAAAGGAAGTCGCGATCGACTGGAACATCGTGATTTTCAACATGCTCACGATTAAGGGCATCTATGGGCGGGAGATGTATGAGACCTGGTACAAGATGACGGTGATGCTTCAGAGCGGCCTCAATATCGAGCCGGTCATTACCCATCGGCTTCCTTTCACGCGATTTGAAGAAGGATTCGAAGCCATGCGCTCGGGAAAATCGGGGAAGGTTGTTCTGACCTGGAAAGAGGGATGAAGCATGGACGCCACCACCAAAGCTCATCAAAGGCTTACCGAGCATTTGTCAAAACAGCTTGACGAAATGCGGACACAGGGTCTGTACAAGGAAGAACGCGTGCTGACTACGCCGCAGCGCCCCCATGCGGGGATTACCGGTGGAAAGCCGGTGCTCAATCTCTGCGCCAACAATTACCTGGGCCTGGCCGATCATCCGCAGATTATCGAGGCCGCGCAGCAGGCGCTATCGCGCTGGGGCTATGGCATGGCCAGCGTTCGCTTCATCTGCGGAACCCAGGAGCTGCATCGCCAGCTCGAGCAAACGATTTCAAAATTCCTGCATGCCGACGACACGATCCTCTATTCCTCGTGCTGGGATGCTAACGGCGGACTTTTCGAGACGATCCTCGGTCCCGAAGATGCGATCATTTCCGATGAATTGAATCACGCCTCCATCATCGACGGCATCCGCCTGTGCAAGGCCAACCGCCTGCGCTACCGCAACAACGACATGGCGGATTTGGAGGCGAAGCTGGTCGAAGCCAAAGGCGCGCGATTTCGATTAATCGCGACCGATGGCGTCTTTTCAATGGATGGAACTATCGCCAACCTTCCAGCCATCTGCGACTTGGCCGACCGGTACGATGCGCTGGTGATGGTGGACGATTCGCACGCCTGCGGATTCATCGGAGAACACGGCGGCGGCACCCCCGAATATCACAATGTCATCGGACGCATCGACATCATCACCGGAACCCTCGGCAAAGCACTGGGTGGCGGATCCGGTGGATATACCGCCGCGCGCGGCCCGATCGTCCAGATGCTGCGGCAGCGATCGCGGCCGTACCTATTTTCCAATTCGCTTCCGCCACCAATCGTCGGCGCTTCGCTCAAGGCGTTTGAGCTTCTGAGCCAGGGCGGGCAACTGCGCCAAAATCTTCGCGAAAATACTGCTTATTTCCGAAGCGCAATGACGGCAGCCGGGTTCAATATTGTGCCGGGCGAGCATCCCATCGTGCCGATCATGCTCGGCGATGCCGTGGTCGCGGTGAAGATGGCGCAGCGACTTCTGGATGAGGGAATCTATGTGATCGCGTTTTCCTTTCCCGTTGTTCCGCGAGGGAAGGCGCGCATTCGCGTGCAGATGTCAGCCGCGCACACGCGACAGGATCTGGAAAGCGCGGTTGCCGCGTTCACGAAGGTGAAGAAGGAGATGGGAATCTGACTGCGTCAAAGCGCGCAAGAGATCAGGTTTCGTCGGGACGCGTCGCTGCGAATTGGGAATAAAGATCCTTGGCGAGCCTGTCGATGTAGTCGCGCCCCTTAGGGCCGTTCTTCAGTTTCTGGAGCAGATGCGTGGGAATTGCGTTGATGCCGAGATATGCGCCGCTCAGCGCGCCCGCGATCGCGGCCACCGTATCAGTATCATCTCCTAGCGCAATCGCACGGCTGATCGTATTCACGTATGAATTGGGGGAACAGGTGAAACAGGTGATCGCTGTCGTAACAGATCGATGAGCAGGCAATGAACTCCCGAATGAAATCATCTCATCCGCGCCGAGTCGGCCGGCTGTTGTAAATTGCCATTGGAATTCTTCTGTTGCCGCAACACTGCGCATTCGGGCGAAGAAATCATTGGCGTTGAACTCGCGCGTTTGGATAAGCATCGAGATGGCCGACGCCACCAGCACCGCACCGTCAATTCCCAGCGGATGTAGATGGGTAACCTTCGCTGATTCTTCTGCTTCGGAGCGTAAACGCCCGGAATTGTCAAAAAACGCGAGCCCAATCGGAGCGACGCGCATGGCCGCGCCGTTGCCAAACGAACCACCGGGAAAAAGCGTCTCGACCAGATGCTTCCAATCTTCGTCGCGCCTCATCGCTTCGAGAATTCTCTGAACACCCTGGCCATATCCGCGGCCGGGATCGTAATTGAGCTGGAAGCATCGCGCGAGATAATTCGGATCAATCGATTTCTTTTCCAATAGGCATTCGCAGACACCAATCGTCATCTGCGTGTCATCCGTGTATTGGATCTCGAGGTCCAGATGGCCGATCAATCGCGAGATGGATCCGAAGTCTCGATAAATGGTTTCGCTGCTCAGTCCTTCGAACGGCGCTCCGACCGCATCGCCCACCGCTAATCCGAGCAGGCATCCGCGAAATCGATTAAGCAGCGATGGCGCGTCCATGTTCGACATTTATCCTTCACCGGCACGCCTGCAGGAACGCGAGCAAGTCGGCCAATTCCTGACGCGATAGCTGATCTCCGAAACCCGCAGGCATGAGGGAGATCTTGCCGGGCTGCATGGCTTTGATCTGATCGCGCGAAATGTGCACCTCCTGATTGGGGCCGGTCACGAGCACCAGTCCCTGGGCATCATCGCGCTTAATGATCCCATACTGCGGCGTGCCATTCCGCAGTTGAACGGCGGTGGGCTGGTAGCTTTGCACAAAGCTGGCGCTGGGAAAGACGATGCTTTCCAGCAGGTCGCGCTCTTTGCGTGTGGCGCCGACGCGTGTGAGATCAGGCCCGACTTGCCCGCCGACGTATCCGATCGCGTGACATGAAACACAGGCGGCTTTGGTGCCGTTGAAAATGAGCTGGCCGCGTCGAATATCACCAGCAGGCAAGGATGCTTCGATGGAGTCGAGCTTCTGCTTCTGCTGCGTCGCATCGGGGTCGAGTTTTGCCAGAAGGGCATTGCCTTGCTGGATGACATGCTCGCCGAAGGGTGCGAGGCGCGATCGCAGCAAATCGGGGTGAAGCGAAGTTAAAGACTTAGCCTTACCGAGTGAATCGATCAATTTCTGTCCGACCTGTGCATTTGTCGTTTGCTGAAATGCATCGAGAACCGGCCCGATCTCCAGCGGCCCGGCGGTCTCGATCGCGCTGGTCAAACTGAGAAGTTGATCGCCTGAAAGCTTGGCGCGCGACAGCGCCTGTGCCGCCAGGAGCTGCTGATCGGCCGGCTGGTCATTTCCAAGCTGCGCGATGAGGAATGAGAAGACCTGCGAATCAAGCGATGGCAATCCTCCCTGAATCGAGGCCAGTGCTTCGAGTCGTGTGCGCGCAGCAAGATCATCGCGACTTGTCACGGCAACAAGCTTGCGGGCCATTGCCGGGCGCTGCGACCGGCTCAAATGAAGCCTGCCGGCAGCGTGAATTGCATCGGCCAAAACTACTCCCTGCGCATCATCGAGAAGCTTCGAGATTGCATCGATCCATTCGCCTGGTGATTGCTTAAGATCGGATTGCGTGATCGCGCCAAGCGCCAAATGTTTCTTCTGTGGATTCGCACTCGGTTCGCTAAGTGTCACGACCAACAGATGTTGAATCGCGGTCGAAGCCGCGAGTTTCGAAAGTTGCGCGATCAACTGCTGCTGATCGGCATCGCTGAGATTTGCGACTTCCATCCGCTTCCGCATCGCATCGGCCAACTGATCTCCCCAGTCGGGATGCCGACTGGCGATCCAGGCAGCGGTTTCGCGAACGGCGCGATCGGGAGAATTCATCGCCGAGGCAGCAATTTGTGGATCGACCTTGCCGCCGTCCATTTGGTCCAGGGCGATCATTGCTGAGCGTTTGACGTGAACGTTTTCGCTGGCGAGGCCTGTGGACGTGGCGGACGGGTCGTCTATTTCAATCAGTGCGTAGGTGAGAGAATGATCCAGCACGCGATCGTTGCCGCGGGCAAGCTGCTGGAAAATCGACGGAATGGCCTTGGGATTTCCCAATCTGCCCAGCGCCTCGGCGGCGGCTCGTCGATTAAAGGGCGAAGGATTCCCAAGCAGGGCGACCAGATCATTGAAGGCCGCCGAATCGCGCCAGACGCTGGCCGAATGCGCTGCAGCTTGTCGAACTGTGTCATCGGCATCATACAAAGCCAGCCGAACGGCCGCACGCGCTTCGGGAGAATCGATCCTTGTGGCGGCCCAGACGGCATTGATCCGGGCCTGTTCCTGTGATGCCATGGGAAAAAGGATCGCCTCAATCGGCCGAACAGCGCTTGGTCCATGGGCAGCGAGCGCCTCGATGGCGCGCTTGCGCACAGCGGGGCGATGATCCCCCAGCAGAGCCGCCAGCTCGGCAGGCTTCATAGCCTTCCAATCCAGCTTCAGCCCGCGCGGATCGTCGATTTTTGGCGCGCCATCCCGTCGAATTCGATAAATGGCTCCCAATACATCCGGTTTTCCAAGCTGCGACGTCGGGCAGCAGAGCTTGTACCAGCCGCCGGTGTCCACGATCAGCAGACTGCCATCGGCATCTTCAATGATGTCGGTCGGATGAAAATCGAGATCGTCACAGACGAGGAAATCTTCATTCTTTGAGGAGTAGGTTGCGCCGCTGGGGGTAAGAATGTGGCGGGTGATCTTTCGAAGATTGAAGCTGCTGGCAAAGAGGTTGTCACGATACTCTGGGCCAAACGCGTCTGATTCATACCGCGCCAATCCGCATGCCGCCGCCGGCCCGAGCTGCACGAGCACCGGCATCACTTCGGGCGAAGTATGGGGATGATCTTCGATGACGTCGTGGACCTTCCCATAGATCCCGCCGTAGATGGCGTGGATGATGCCGTCGCGCTGTCCGCCTGCCGGATTCTGAAGGAAGGTGGTGGTAAAGAATCGCTCGCCATTCGGCATGAAAACGACGTGAACGGGATTGTCCATGCCGCCGGTCATGACCGGCTCGATCCCCGATCCATCCGGCCGGGCGCGAAAGATGTGAGCGGCTCGCGTAACGAATTTTTTGTTGCCGTGGAGAATGTAGGTCTGCTCGGCAAACGCGCCTTTGCACCAGTAAATCCAGCCATCGGGGCCGGCATAGGGGCCGTGAATGTCGTTTGCGCAGCCGGTGAGGGTCTTGCCGGAGAACCATTCGATGCGCTGATCAGCAACGCCTTGGCCTTTCGTGTCGGTCAATTTCCAAATGCTCGGCGGCGCGCCGACATAGAGTGAGCCGTCTTCCCACATCGCTCCTTCAGGGAACATCAGGTGATCGGCAAAGATGGAACTGTGATGGAAAAGGCCGCGCGCATCGGCGGCGGCCAGCTTCAGAATGTGGTGCGGCTTTTCCTCCAATTGCTTCTGAACTTTGTCACTGGAACCGGATGATTCGGCCATGTAAAGATTACCAAACTCGTCAAAGTCGCCTTGGATCGGACGATTGACCACCGGCGGCCCCGCGACGCGCTCGATCGTGAAACCATCAGGCAAGCTGAATGTACGCCCATCGATTTTGATTTGATGTGCGGCTGCTGGTTCGACGCAGATCAAACACGTGACGCCAATCGCGCAAAGGAAAACGAGCAAATCGCGATAGCAGGAATTCTTCGACGTGAAAGCCATATGCCACTCCCACCAAGATGATGCCCCGTATCATCGCCTGCGAATCAAACTTTGAAAGAGCCCCGCGCGACAAGCGGCGGCAGCAGCTCATTCCCGCCCCCGGTACTCCGGGGGAGGGTTAGGGAGGGGGTTTTTGTGAAGTGGCGTTAACCTGTTCGCTCGTCTGCCCGATCCCAACCCCCTCCCCAGCCCTCCCCCGGCGTACCGGGGGCGGGAGAAAGAGGCGCACAATCGATTTGTCATGCGCTCCCACGACACTTTGAATGAGGGCCGCGTTGACGAGGCGGCTTATTACTCGTAGCGTCATTTCATGGCCATGACCACCGGGCGCAGTGTCGCCCTTCGTTCGGCAATCTTCATCGTCCTGTTGATCGTGCTGGGCTGGACGGGCGTCGGCTTGCTCCGCCAATGGCGCTCCACCAAACAACTGGAGAAGATGGCCGATGACATTGCCGTCGAGGCGCGCACGCAGATTCCTCGCACCGTCACGTACGATCAGGCTCACGATTGGCTGGCCAGCCACGGCTATGAGGTGATCAACTGGAAGAAGGATGATCCCAAGGGGTGGATCGGTACGCAGGACGACCAGGAGCATGGAAAAATGGTCGTCGTTGCGGGGCAGCGCCTGATGACCAGCACCGATTTAACCGGCCCGGTCTGGGTCTATCTGGCGTTTCAATTTGATCCGCAGGGCAGATTCCGCCAGCTTGGCGCCTGGCCGACGATGCGCGCTACAGCGTCGGAGCCCGGGCCGGCAACGACCAAGGCGGCGTGATACTTTGGCCTGTTGCCTTCCCCCATAAATTCATAAGATCAACATTGCTTCACGACTGCCGCCAACTATGTCCGCGCGCCAATTGCAGAAAGCGTCTCTCATCGATTCGACCGACCCGCCCGATCGGATGCGGGATGTCCTGATCCAGATTCTGATCGCGTTTGTTATCCTGGCAGTCTTCTGGCCCATTTGTCGCAATCACTTTCTCACCTGGGACGATTACCAGAACATCGCGGCCAATCAGCGATTCAATCCACCGACACTTCAGGGCATCGCTTATTTCTTCACACATCCGTATCTGCACCTGTATATCCCGCTCACGTATTTCGTCTGGGGAATCATCGCGCTGATCAGCACTGTTCCGCCTCATGATGCATCCGGCCTGCGACTCGATCCTTCGCTGTTTCATGCAGTGAATCTGCTGTTGCATATCATTTCAGTTTTGATCGTCTTTCATATTCTCAATCGCCTGGTCAAGCGCCCGTGGGCATCGGCGGCGGGGGCGCTGCTGTTTGCAGTTCACCCGGTCCAGGTTGAGCCGGTCGCATGGATCACGGGCTTAAAAGATGTGCTTGCGGGAATGCTGATGCTCTTTGCCTTGTGGAGATATCTCGCCTTCGCGCAGGGATCGCAAATCGCGGGTGACGAGACGAAGTCTTCCATCCACATTTACGCCAATTATGCGATTGCACTCATCGCATTTGTCTGCGCCATGCTGGCTAAACCCTCGGCAGTGGCCGCACCGGCAATGGCCTTGGTGATCGATCGCTGGCTGATCGGAAGATCGTGGAAAAAGGTGATAGTCTCTTTGATGCCGTGGGTTGTCCTGACGATTCCGATCATATTTATTGCGACTAAAGTGCAGCCAGTCGATCTGCATGACATTGATGGCAATCGCCCATGGCTTCGGCCATTGCTGGCAACGAATGCCATTTCGTTTTACCTCTACAAGATCGCTCTGCCGATCTGGCTTGTCCCGCAATATGACCATGCCGCCAAAACCGTCATCGCGCGCGGCTGGATTGCGTGGTCGTGGACCGCACCGGTTGCGCTGGCCATTTTTGCAATCATCTACCGCAAGCGCATGCCCTGGATTCTGGCGTCGTTCCTCTTGCTGGTTGCAGGATTGCTTCCGGTGCTCGGGCTGGTGCCATTTGGCTTCGAGGTATTTTCGCTGGTTGCCGACCGATATCTTTATGTTGCCATGGTGGGTCCGGCAATTGCGCTGGCGTTTTTAGTTTTGCGATTTGGTCGTCATCGAGCATTTGCCTGGACCTGCGGCTGCTGCCTGGCGGCGCTGGGCGTCTGGTCCTGCATACAAACATTTCATTGGTATGACACGCAGTCACTTTTCTCATACGAGCTGAAGGTCAATCCCAGCAGCACCATTGCCGACCATTGTTTGGCGGATGCGTATCTGATGGAAGGAGATCCGGCGCAGGCGCTAGTCTATTCCCGCCGGCTGATCGACAAGCAGTCGGGGAATGCCGAGGGATATTTCGCGGCGGCGAGTGATCTGGCCATGATGGGGCAGTACAGCGAGGCTCTTTCGGCAGTTCGCCACGGATTGAGCATCGAGCCAGATAATGTCGGCGGATTAAAGAATTACGCGGGACTGCTCGCCCAGCAAGGCAACTTTGAGCAGGCACTTTCCGTCAGCCATCGCATTTTGAATATCGCTCCGGATGATGCCCAGGCGCATCTCAACCTCGGAATCATGTTGGCCAACCTGAAGCGCGATACGGAGGCGATGAAGGAACTCCAGACTGCCATCGACTTAGATCCAGGCGATGCTCAGGCCCATAGTTATCTGGGCATCCTGCTTCTCGACCATGGCCAGCTCAATCAGGCCGCGCAGCATCTCTATACCGCGCTGCAACTGGATCCGGGAAATGCGATGGCCAAGCAAGGCATGGCGCGGCTCGGCAGCCAAATGCGGCGATAATTACTTGTCGAATTTTTGTCAGAAAGAATCGTTACGCGTTGCGCCGGCGTCGCAACAGAATGCCTGCGCCGCTCAGAGCCGTCAGGCAAAGCGCGCCGGGTTCAGGCGTAACGTTGATGGTGCCATTGTTAATGAGGGCCGGGATGTCCACGCCTTGGTTTCCAATGAACACCGAAGGCAACCCGATCTCCGTTCCCGACAAAAGTAGCGGATAGCGACCTGGGGCCACGCCCACAGTGCTGATGGTGAAGTTAACCAGGCCACCCAGCGCCTGAACGCTGTCGCCAGTGTTATTGAGCACAACGCTCGCCTGAGCATCAGATAATGCACCGGTGACCGGCCCACCGAGCGACGTTGAGGAGTGGCCCGCCCAGATTGTTCCGTTCCCAAAATCAACCGATTGGAAAATCGGCTCAACTTCAGGCCCAGTGCCGTCGCCGATTTGTGACCGCAGATTAAAACCTGTTACAGAATCTCCCCCGATCACTGGGATGGTGATGGTTTGATTCGCCGTATTGGGCAAGAGGGTAAATGTGCCGACGTTAATCGACGGCTCGGCGAGCGCGGTCGCGCCGCTCATTGCAACGCATGCGGCCAAAATCGCTAACGAAACGCGCCACATCGATTTTCTCCTCATACGAACACCGCAAGTTTAACCATGATGTCCATCGATTGCCAAGTGTTTTTCGGGGAATTGGAGTAGAATGAGCAGACCCCGATGGCCGAAACGATCAGCATCATTACCCCCTGGCTCGACCACCCGGAGTTCATCGCTGACTACGAACGGGCCGTTGCCGATCCGAACGTGGAAGTCATTGTTGTAGACAATGCTTCGGTCGAGAAGAATGCCATCGCCCTGCGCGAGATGGTGGCGCGCCTTGGGGGAAAATACGTTCGAAATGAACAAAACCGCTGGTTTTCAGCGGCGAACAACCAGGGTCTTGAGGTCGCGACGGGTCAAATCATCCTCTTTCTCAATAACGATATTTCTGCCTCGCCTGGCTGGCTCGATCAGGTGCGAAGAGATGTGAAGCCGGGGATGCTGGCTGGGCCGACGCTGGGGACGACAAACGTGGAGGGTCGCCCGGTGCAAAGCATTGAAGGCTGGTGCATCGCCGGTCGCAAGGAAGTCTGGGAAAAGCTTAAGGGATGGGACGAGCAGGCCTATTCGATGCCGTATTGGGAAGATAACGATCTCTGCTACCGCGCCGAATCGCTCGGGTTTGGATTGCAGAAAGCCGATTGGCCGGTGGTGCACAAGAAGAACGGCACCAGTGGCTCGATGCCGGGCGTCCAACTCGGCTATGACCGAAACTTCGAAAAATTTTCGGCCAGAGTCTTGGGGCGTGCCGATCAATCTGAAAGCATTCTCGGGGAACAGAATCTTGAATCTGCCATTGCGCTCCATAGCGCGGGACGTCTTGCCGAGGCGGAATCGATCTACCTGTCGCTCATCGAGCGAGATCCAAAATCGGTCGGGGCGCTCAACGCCTATTACCGGCTCCTGATCGAATCGAATCGTCTTGAAGCGGCAGCCGACGTGCTCAAGCGCGCCCTGAATCTTCAACCGGATTCGCTTGAGAATCTCAATAATCTTGGCGCGGTGCTGGGCCGTCTGAAGCGGCATGCCGAAGCGGCCGGTGTCTTTGAATCGGCAGCCGCCCGGTTTCCAAACTCTGCGACAATTTTCAATAATTATGCCAAGGCGATGAAAGAGGCGGGCCGACATGAACTGGCGGTCAAGGCGGCGACGCAAGCGATTGCGCTGAGTCCGAAGCTGGTGACCGCTCATGTGAATCTAAGTCACTCGCTGCGCGAATTGGGGCGAATCGACGATGCTGTCCAAAGCGCGAAAAATGCAATTCAGATTGACAATCGATCGGCCGCCGCTCATGTCGCACTGGCGGTGGCGTTGCAATCAAAGGGCGACCTGGCCGGGACATTGGATAGCTTGCGAGCCGCGCTCACCATCGCGCCGACCGATCGGGCCGCAAACGCCTTGTACAGCCAGATCACGCAAAACTCTCAGCAGCCTCCCGGTTTGAATAGTCAGCCCTGATCCATTCAGGTCGCAGTCGCCGGCTGGATTTTGGGTGTGCCCGACGGGACGAGCTTGAGTTTCGGCTCCTGGTCGATCGTATCGAGGAGCTGGCGGGTGATGCGATCGTCAATTTCAGCGGCTCGACGTGACTCCACTGGATATCGCACGACAAATTCCAAGCCACTATCCACAAACCGCAATTGCGACTGCGGCTTGGGCTCAGGAAGCGGTAGATGGATGTGCTCGTTGGCTGCGGCATGTTGCTGTTTAATGTCTTCCTTGTATTGCTCATAAACGCTCTGCACGGCGCCCATAAGCCGTCGTTCGGTCAGGTGGTAATCGCTGTTGGGCGACACCGTCAGCGCCAGCTCGTGCCAGACATAATTGGCGCCGGGGATCTGCTTATAAAAAGCTGAAGGTTGAAACAGTACCGAATTGGAAAAGACAACGATCCGCCCGGTTGGTTGCAGATCTGAATGACTGCTGCTCAGTTCCAGCATGTACAGGCGGAAGATGCCGATATCGATCACGTCGCCAGTGATTCCGGAAATGGTTACGCGGTCACCGACACGCACGCCATATCGGCCCAGGAAAAAGAAGTGAGCGACGCCGGAAAGAATCACCGTTTGCAAAGCGACTGCGATGCCCGCGGTAATCAAACCAGCAAACGTCGCAAGTGAACTGAATTCCGTGACGACGCCTGCGACGACAATGACGATGATGATCGCGCCGACGACAAGTCGCCGAACCAGGAGAAACTGCCTGCGCCGGCGGACGTCAGTGACGTAACGAAAGGTCGCGCGACGCCACAGGTTTGAGATTCCCAGCAGGATCAGGATCGAAATCGCGATTGCCCCGAGCCGTATGAGCAAGGCTCGAATGACGCGGAAATATTCGCCATGCACGGCATCATGCCATTGCTGCAGCGCCGAGCGAGTCGATCCAAGAAGAATGTTCTGTTCCGCCAGAGGCACACCTGCTGAGGCCAGGAGCTTGAATCGGGAAGTCAGTTCGTCGAATTGACCCTTGAGCGCATCCAGTGCCTGTGGGTTGTCAGATGGTCGGGTCTGCGAAAGCGCGTCGGCGCGATGCAGCGCATCGAGTAATTCAGTCCGCAATGGCCCGCGAATTTTTTCGTTGGTTTCCTGAAGGGCGCCCGCCTTCTTATCGACATCCTTGATGTCCTTCATGCGCCGCGACAGGGAGAACATGTCTTCAATCAGCCCGATGATTCCGGTCGATTCGGGGCGAATGTTCTGCAGGGCGGACGAATCGGTCGACTTGGAAGCCGAGCTGTTTTGCTGCTGCGGCTGGGCATCGGGAATCGACCGCTCCAAGTCATCGATTTGCTGAAGCAACGTCGAGCCGCCACTCTCTGCGGTGAAATCCGACACATGCTGTATGACGTCGCTGCGCGCCTTTGCCAGGTTTAGTTCGGCCGTCAGTTCGTCCCTCTGCGCCTCCAGGGCTGGTCGCGAAGCTGCGGTGGTGGTGGAAAGGCTGGCCGTCACGGCAGCCAGGCGCGTCTGAAGCTGGGTCATGCGCTGCGACGATGCTGCCGCGGCTTGCGAAAGTTTGGCGTTTTGTGCATTGGCGGCTTGTGTCGCGCCTCCACTGGCATTGATCGCGGCCGCCTGTGCGCGGGCGTACACAAAACTCTGGTGCAGAATCAGTCGGGCGTTCTGCCGGACCGGATCGCGAAAGAGCACCTCCTGCGGCGTGATCGATGACTGATCGAGCAAAGTCACGCGCCGATACCAATTGATTGTCTGATTGAGCTCGTCGAGAACTGACTGGCCAGGATTCGGCTTTGTCTGGGCGGATGCCGCTTGAAGGTCAGACGGGATGCAAAACAGGATCGCCAACACACATAGCAGCGCGCAGACTCCCCACGTCCAAGTGAAACCGGGTCGTAATCGCATGCGGGAGGTGTATCAACGGCTGCCAAAAGCCGTCAATGTGAAATCGCTGGACATTCGGCAGATCTAGCTCGCGCTCAATCGGCTTCGGATGTAATCGGCACGTGCCGCGCGACGAACATCACCTTCGAGCTTTCGCCCCTGAATCTTCTGCAAATGGGCGGGCTGCGTCAGAAGGAACAGCTCATTGAGCGTTCGAATGTCAACATCTTTTACGCGCCCCAGATGCAGCCCCATTCGCAGATGGCTCAACAGCAGCAGCGTTTCTTCGCTGGCAATAAGTCTTGCTGATCGAAGGATGCCGACCGCGCGCCCCACTTTGTCATCCAACTGCACCGTGCGGTCATCGCGCAGGGCTTTGCGAGCGTGTTGCTCGTATTCGATGATCTTGGGAATGACCACGTGCTTGAAATCGCTGATGATTTCTTCTTCGGTTTTGCCAAGCGTGGTTTGGTTGCTGATCTGGTAGAAATCGCCGGTGGCTTCGGTGCCTTCGCCATAAAGTCCGCGGACGGCCAAACGCATGTCCTTTGCTGCACGGAAAACTTTTTCGATTTCGCCCGTGAGTTTCAGGGCTGGCAGATGCAGCATCACGCTGACGCGAATGCCAGTGCCGACGTTGGTGGGACAGGCTGTGAGATAGCCGAAGCGGGGGTGGAAAGCGTAATCGAGCGTGGATTCGATCTTGTCATCAACCTTCGTGATCTGCTCCCAGGCTTCTTCAAGCTGCAGGCCGCTACGGAGTGCCTGAATGCGAAGGTGATCTTCCTCGTTAACCATGATCGAAATGGTCTCGTTCTCCGCGATCGCCACACCGCGCGCGCCCTCGGCAGCCGCATGAGGCTTGCTGATCAGGTGCCGCTCGACCAGCAATTGCCGATCGATCTCCGGCGCGGCTTCCAGATCGACATAAAGCAATTCCGACGCGATCTGCGCATTGAGGATCGTTTCGCGCGCCTTTTGTTCCAGGGCCTGGCGCTGCTGCCGCGAGCATCGCCCCAGGAATGGAAACCCGGCAATGTTGCGCGCCAAACGGATGCGCGACGAAATTACAATCTCACTCATCGGCCCGCTTCCGCGGAGCCATTCGCCGGCATGATTGGTCAAATCGGAAAGCTTCATAGTGTGCAAATTGCTTAATATCTCGATCAATCGATTTCGCGCGGCTGATCGCGCCCGACAATCCCTGTCGATTCATCCACCCTCGGCCTGGCGGATCTGGTCGCGCAGCTTCGCGGCACGCTCATAATCCTCGGCTTCCACCGCCTTGGCCAGTTCCTTACGCAGGCGGGTCAGATCGACCTGCCGCTTCATGGGAACTCCGGAATTTCCTCGCCGCGCCGGAACTTTTCCGACATGATGGCTCATGTTTTCATGAGCGCGCTGCAGCAACGGCATCAAATCCTTCTCGAAAACCTGGTAATCATTTGGACAACCCAGCAGCCCGCTCTGGCGGAACTCCGCCCATGTGATGCCGCACTGTTCGCACGATGTGCCGACTTCCTTCTGCATGCCCGAATGCTGCATCACAAAATTCGTCAGCAGCTCATTGATGGGCATGTGGCTCTTGACCGGCAGCCCTTCATTGGCCGCGGCACATTGCTCGCACAGATGCTTCTCGATTTTTTTTCCGGCTTTGATTTCGGTAAGGTGAACGGTGGCGTTCTTGTTGCAGTTATCGCACTTCATGAACAGCGCGCCCTCTCCGGCGGAATGCTCCGCCTGCACCAGAATGATCCTATTTACCAAGCCGGCCAGCGTCAATGAAAACCGCAGCGGCAGGAATAGTTCCGGCGTGCATCATTCTAGGGCCGGTAGATCGCCGAATTCCCGTCCGTCTCCCAAACTTCAACCGATTGCAGCGCCACGTCTTTGGGCAATCGAAGTGATTGCCCGATATACATCGCCACATGCTCGGCCGAAGGATTCAATTTCTGAAACGGCGTCAGCTCATTGAGATGCCGGTTGTGCATCGGCTCAATGATCTGATCCAACAGTCGCTCCAACTCATGGAAATCCATCACGACGCCAATCTCGTCCAACCCGTCGCGCTGCACGACCACTTTCACTTTCCAATTATGCCCATGCACCGGCTCCAGCGACTGGTCATAAAGCCGAAGCTGATGAGCCGCCGAAAACCCGCGCGTCGTTGAAATCTCAAAAGCCATCGTCGGTGATTCAACCCACTTCGGCAGGTAATTCAAGACGTGGAAGAGCGAGTCATTGAAAGGCTCATACGCGTTTCCGCGCAACGCCACCCGCGCTGAGCTTGTCGAAGGGTGCAACGCCATGCAACCAAATGCAACATTTTTTGCAACATCGGGAGGTTGCATTCTAGAGGTCAGAAACTGGAGACCAGAAACTGGATAACCCCAACCGATGCAGACATCCGCTCCGTGCAGACGTCTGCGTCCGCGCACGCATCTCGTTTTGAGTCTTGAGCTTGTAGAACCATGTCACAAAATGTCTCACTTTTCGCGAAAATGAGTGACATTGCTTTCAATTCCAGATGTAAACCATTCCATTAGACTTACCTTATGATGGGTGGAGCGATGTCACACATGTGACATTTGGTGACATTCGGTGACACCGGTGTGACAGCCGACGTCGTCGCAAGCTGGAGGGCGTACAGGTGCGACAAGCTCACTTCGGGCCGGGCGGTTAAAGCGGGTATTGTGCCCGCGCGCGGCGCGCGACACATGCGCGCCGCGCGATATGCTTAGGGGGCTCACTAACCGCAACCCTTTGACCATACAAGGCTTGCAATCTCGTCCCGGGCGCGGCGCGCGAGGCTCGCGCGACACCCGCGCCGCGCAACGATTGTCAAGCGATTTTTCATGTTGCTAGGATCCATTGGTTGTTCCTGCCTCTCCCTGAGCCGCGCGCAGTAAGCGGTTGAGAGGCGCGGCGGCAAAGGCACCTGACACCGTGAAATTCCATCCATCTCATTGCCTCTGCCCAATCGCCATCAACCCCCAGGCTCCTGCAAGCCGCATACCATACAAATTACAAACTCTGAAAATGTCCGCTTTTGTTGTCTCACCCACTCGCTCACGGGGCGTAAGGGGTAGCCGGGGCGTGGGTAAAGGTCCGCACGTAGCGACGTAGTAAATGGAGTCAATCGCAGCGCCCGCCTCGCAATCGCGAATGGATGCGACAAATCGTTGAGTTGTGTCCGCTCAACCCCGAAGCGTTGTCATGAACGCTATGGGCCCGCCAGTGCCCGCCTTGCGGGAATAGTGAATGGTGAGTTTGGAATTACGAATTGAATTCTCATTTGTGGTTCCCCCGGCTGCTTGAAATGTCGGCGTCTCCCTCAGCTCTTCGGAAGCCCTTTTAAGGGGGAATCGTTTACTTCAAAGCGCCCCAAACTGCTTATATCCGCTGTTACCTGCGGCAAAGAGGCCAAAGTCGGTGGCATCGGCAGTCGTGGAGTCGTAGTCGTAGTTGCCAAAGGCCCAGCCGGTACCGGCGTTGGACTTGCCGGCGGCAAACAAACCAAAGTCGGTGGCATCCACGGTGCCGCTCAGATCACTGTCGCCGTAGTAGGTGAACTTGATCATCACTTCATTGAGATCGGATGTGTTAACGCCATCGAACGTATTGGCACCGATGTCGTTGTTATCCATCCAGCCCAGGGCGCGGGTACCCGAGCCGAAGTTGGCATCGTAGGAGGCCTCGGAGCTGTTGATGCCGGCGGTATCGAAGGCACCGCCATCGAATCCACTGGCCAGGAGGCCGGAGACCAGCGCATCTGTTGATGCTTGTGTGCCCGCGGCATAGTGGAGGATTAGATCGTTGTCACCCATGTCCAGGATACCACCGGTTGAGATATGCAATCCACCAGCATCGACTATAACAACGGTGCGGTTGGCGTGGCTGGAGTAGTCCCCGAGCATGGCACTGGAGTTGGCAAAAACGAGCTTGGCTCCGGCAGAGATATAGATACTGGAGACCTGGACTTGGCGGATCCCTGATCCTCCGGCGGCGGCGAGCGTAGTGGTTCCACTGGAAACACCAACGCTGATTTTACCCATGCCTGGATAAAGGATGGCGGTCGCGCCGGAATTGGTAATCGAATCATTGCCGGTCGAAAGGTTGAGGGTGGCCAAAAAGCTGCCACTAAGGTTGATCAGATCATTGCCGCCACCGTCGTTGTAGACGAAACCGGAAATGAATGAGCTGTTGTATTGACGAATCGCTCCGTTAAACCGCACCGATAACAAGCTATTGGCATTACTGATCGAGACGACGTCGACTCCACTGGTGCCTGTCATTGTCAGAACACCATTAGAACGAATCGGATCGGCATAGACCGCGACCGCAACCGGTGCCGCAGGAAATGGTCCGTCGCTGTTAGTTGCCCATGCATGAATCAGATACGACAGAGCACCCGATGGATCAGCATAGGTATGCGTCGCAGTCGTGGGGTTGCCGGCGATGACTTGTACTGGCGTCCCATCGCCCCAGTTGATGCTCCATGACTGGTTTGGATCGGCACTACCATCAGTATAGGCAAGATTGAGCGTATACGAATCACCTGCGAAAATCGCACCAATGCTACCTGTCGCCGAAACCACCGGTGGCGCGTTGATCGTCGTGAGGCTCACGTCGTTCCCATCCCCACCGACGTAGCTCAAGCGGAAATACGCGCCATTGACCGAGACGATTGAACCCTCCGGCAAGCCGCTAAAAGTTCCGCCAATCGAATCACTGCGATCATTGCTCACGACCACGAAAGAATCCCCGTGAGCCGGCAGATAACCACACGTCACCGAAATCGATCCGCCGAGCGATACCGTCCCGTTCACGACTAATTGTCCAAAAGCGCCCGTCGAGGCTGCGCCATCCAATTCGATTTCGAGCTGGCCGGTTCCAGATTGAGTGAAGTTGCCGTTAATGGTGAGCGCACCAGTAGGAGAGCCGGGATGAATATATCCGCCGAAGTTATTGACGGAGCCATTAATTGTGCTTGAATCGCGCAGCGTCCCACCCGTCTGGTTCACGGTGGTGGTCGAATCATTGTTAAGGGTCAGCGTGCCGCCTGCGAGGTTCAACTGCGCTGCATCGAGTTGTCCCTGGAACGACCAGGTACCGTTATTGAATTGCACTATGCCGGTGGTGGTCAGATCGTCGGGATAGTCGGCGGCTCCGCCGTCTACCCGCACATTGACATTGCCGGTGATCGTTGCGGCGGGAGTAAAGGTGTGTGTTCCATTGAACTCCAGCGTCGCGCCTGGCTGGCCCGTGATCCCAGAAGTCTGGATTCCGCCTGCAGCGAGGCTCAATTGGCCGACGCTGACTGCTACAATTCCGGCATTGTTGAATGGAATATTGAACTGCGCGTTGCCCGATCCAGACGATATGAATGTCCCTCCGCTTTCGTTGAGGAAGCTGGGGCTGCTGCCAAAAATGTAACGGCTGAAGTTAAGCGCACCGCCCGAATGGGCGACGATATCGAACGTGCCAAAGTTTTGAATTCCTCCGCCGACGTAAATGTTTTCAGCACTATCGCCAGTCAGTTCTGTCCAGTCGACAGTCCCATGATTAATCAGCATGCGGGCTGCAGTGACGCTGCCGTTCGAAATGCCCAGCAAGTTGAGAGTTGCACCATTGGCAATCGTCGTGACGCCGGGTCCAACCATCGTGCCACCTGTCCAGGTGGATGTGCCGACGAGGCTCAGGGCTCCGCTGCCGTTCAGCGTGCCACCGCTCTGGTTCAAGGTGGACATCGAAGCGCCGTTTAGAACCAGCGAGCCGCCAGCGACGTTCAACTGCGACGCATTGAGCTGCCCCTCCAACGACCAGCCACCGTTATTGAACTGCACCGTACCGGTGGTCGTCAGATCGTCGGGGTAGTCGGCGCCTCCCCCGTCTACCTGGACGTTGAGGTTTCCCGTGATTGTCGCAGCACCAGTGAAGGTATGCTTACCGTTGAACTCCAGCGTCGCGCCGGGCTGGCCGGTAAATCCAGAAGACTGGCTTCCGCCGCCCGCCAGGCTCAGTTGGCCGGCGCTGATCGTAACGCTTCCGGCATTGTTGAATGGAACGGTGAACTGCGTATTACCCGCGGCTATTGAATTGAACGTGCCGCCAATTTCGTTGGTGAAATTCCCACTATTGTAAAAGTCGAGGTTCCCGCCTGAATGAGCGGCGGCATTGAATGTTCCATAGTTGTCGATCGTTCCACTTACGGAAATAAATTCGCTATCGTTGCCGGAGTCTTCGGTCCAGTTGATCGTGCCGCCATTGACCAATGTACGGTTGGCGGCGGTATAATGAGCACCCGACAGGTTCAGAGTCGCGCCACTGGCTATCGTGGTCGTCCCGGTGCCGTTCATTATGCCAGAAGTCCAGGTGGACGTGCCATCCAGTGTTAGATTGCCGCTGCCGCCCAGAGTCGCGTTGGCCATGTTCAAGGTCGTAGTCGAAGGGCCGTTAAGATTCAGCGTGCCACCGTCAACACAGCTCAACTGGCTTGCACTGAATTGTCCCTCGATCGACCAAGTGCCGAAGTAAATAAATTGCACCGTGCCCGCGGTGATGAGATTGCCCGGATAGTCAGCGCTTCCGCTCACCTGCACGTTGAGATCGCCCGTGACGGTCGCAGCAGCAGTGAAGGTATACGTACCGCCGAACTCCAGCGTCGTACCCGCCTGCCCGGTGAACCCCGAACTCTCGCTCCCGCCGCCCCACAGCGCCAATTTCCCACTGCTCAGCGTAACGCTCCCCGCATTATCGAATGGAATCTCGAACTCAGTGGTGCCGGCGCCGGTTAAGTTAAATGCACCACCGATCTCATTAGTGAAGCTGCGGCTGCTGGTAAGGTAGGTCACCATCACGCTGCCGCCGGCCTGAACGGCGACATTGAATGTGCCATAGTTGTCTATCGGTCCGGCAACGTTGATCGTTTGCTGACCTTGGCCCAAATTGTCTGTCCAGTCGATGGTGCCGTCATTGATCAAGGTTCGGCTCGTGATGTTGGCGGAGAAACCTATCTGCAGATTCAGAGTCGCGCCATTACCAATGGTGGTCGTGCCAGTGCCGCTCATTGTGCCGCCGGTCCAGGTGGAGGTGCCGTTAAGGGTTAGATTGCCGCTACCGCCCAGCGTGCCGCCAGTTTGAATAAGCGAGGCGACAGAAGAGTCACCATTAAAGTCCACCTCGCCGAACGCGGGCAAGTTCAGCACACCGCCAAGGTTCATCCCATTGAACGTCGTCAATCCGCTGTAGAGCCCGACCGTTCCACCTCCGGTGATCGTGCTGCCGGCACCGAATGTCTGCGTTCCCGCCAGTTCCAGTGTCGTCCCAGCCGACAACAAGAATGCACCGGACGTGTGGCTCCCGCCACCATAGAGATTCAGCATTTCACCGCTGTTAGATAGCGACACACTTCCAGCATTGTTAAACGGAATGTTGAATTGAGCGCTGCCTGCTCCAGTAAAGTTGAATTCGCTGCCAGCTTCGTTTGTAAATCTCGGGCTGCCGCTGCTGCCTATGTTGATATAGAACGTGCCACCGGTGTGAGGGGTGATGTTGAAAGTACCATAATTGTTAATCGCTCCGGCGACAGGCATTGTTTCAGAAGCGTCAGTGGAATTCTCAGTCCAGTTGATGGTGCCGTCGTTGATCAGCGTACGGCTCATCGTGACGGCACCATTGTAAATGCCCATTAAATTTAGCGTTGCGCTACTGGCGATCATAGTTGTACCAGTGCCGTTCATCGTGCCGCTGGTCCAGGAGGAGATGCCGTTGACAATCAGAATGCCGCTGCCGCCTAAGGTGCCAGCCGTTTGGTTCAAGAAACCAACTGACGAAGTACCATTGAAATCAGCTTCGCCCCCCACCAAATTCAGAGAGGGGACAGCCATGTTAGTAAAGGTGGCGGTGCCACCACCGATTGTAAACGAGCCTGTTCCGCTAAAGGTACCGGATTCAGTGCCGCCGCCATAAAGAAAAAGTGGCCCGTTGTTGATAACGGTGCCTTGGTCGTTGTTAAAAGATACGCCGAAATTGAACGTGAATTTTCCGGCACCGTCGAGAGTCAGTTTTGCGCCGCTGGCGTTCGTAAAGCTGGCGGTCCCATTCAGGTGATTGACTTTTAGACTGCAGTTTGCGCCGGAGGTGGTGGCGGTGAAATTGCCATTGTTTTGAAAGCTACCGCCAAAGTCCAAGGTTTCGGCCGTCCCGCCTGCGTTTTCGGTCCAAATGACAGTGCCATTGTTGACAAATGAGCGCGCCATCGAAACTTCACCGTTCTGGACGCCAAGCAGATTCATGGTCGCCCCGGCGAGAAGGACAGTTGTCCCGGTGCCGTTCATTGTGCCGCCGGTCCAGGTCGACGTGCCAATAGTCAATGTACCGCTGCCGCCAATCGCGCCGTTCTGGACCAGTGACCCGATGGAGCAGGTCCCATCGAAATCGGCCTCGCCGCCATTCAGTGTCACAGAGGGAAAAGTCGTGTCGGTAAATACGGCTGCTGTGCCACCACTTACGGTAACTGGTCCAGCTCCGCTGAAAACGCCCGTATCATTGCCGCCGCCGCCAATAAATAGTGGCCCGTTGTTGGCAACGGTGCCGGCGTTGTTGAGCAGTACTCCCGAATCGAACGCCAAGCCTCCAGCGCCATTGAGGGTCAGCGTCGCGCCAGCAGTATTGGAGAAGCTCGGGCTCGTACCGAGATGGGCGTTGTCGAAGGTCAGGCGCCCGGTAGGGTTGGCCGTGACATCAAAGGTTCCATTATTCTGAATCGCTCCGGCAAGATTCACCGTTTCGCCGGTGTCGGTGGAGGCTTCTGTCCAGTTAATTGTGCCGTTGTTGACCAACGTGCGTTGAAGCTCGGCCGTTGCGGAGCTAGAGACCATTATGTTGAGCGTTGCGCCGTTGGCGATCGTCGTGGTGCCGGTATCCTCCATGTATCCATCGATCCAGGAGCAGGTGCCGTTCAGCGTCACATTGCCGGAGCCCGCGAGATTTCCCGTCAGATTCAAATTAGTAATCGATATCGGAGCGGGCCCATTGAAATAAGCTGGACCCCATCCAAGGGTTAAACCATCTGAGAGCGAGCTGCTGGCTGTGCCTCCACCGACGTTCAGAATGCCATTGATTACTTGCAGTGGCGAAGCACTATTGATGCTGTCCATGTTTGGCGTGATTATGGGAATGTTGATGGTCGCGAAGCCCGCGCCGATCGAAACGTCGTCCCCGGCACCCGGCACGCCGCCGGCACCCGATCCGCCGGTCCAGTTGGCGGCGGTGGCCCAGTTGCTGTCACCGGCAGCGCCAGTCCAAACGGCAGTTGACAGCAGCCGACGCGGCTCCAGCGACTCGGCGAGAGGGCGAACCGCTGCCGTAAGCGCGTGTCTTGGGCGGATAGGCGTGGGATTGACAGGCGAGCGCCGGCTTGAGATTGCAGAAACTGCGCGCAGACCCTTTTCTCCGTCGATCACGGCTGTCTCCTCTTGTTCGGCAAGTTGCAGGCGCCACGGAGGGAATAAGCGATCGCCCCCCCAATGAGCGAAAAACACGCAGCCCGGGCGTGTGAGTTTATAACCGATCGGGGCCGCGATTTCCATGTGGATGTAATGCCAGCTGAGCCTTCAACTCGCTTGCGTAAGCATCACATGGCGTAAATTTGAAAAACAACACATAACCGTTACTTGCATAACCGCCGGCCTTCTGTTGGCCCCCAACTCAAAAATATGCGGCGAGCGCCAGGATTGAGAAAAGAAGGCCGGGGATATTGATGAAGAGGTTCAGGGCGACGAACCACGGCACATCGCGGAAAGGAAATCGGCAATACAAACAGACCGAGAGAATCGCTGTGGCAATCGCAGCAATCCAAAGTGACATAAACATATCCCACGGGTCATTTACCATGAGGCCGCTGCAGAAAAATACGGCGAAGCAGGCCGCACCCGGCGCGCAGAGCAGGAGCGCGAGCCAAGGCGAATAACCTCGATGTAGACACCAGTTCTGTCCTTGGGGCGATGGATTCTTGTATTCAAGAGGATGGGGCGACTGGGCCATTTCAGAGTGCTATCTTATTGTAGCGCAATCCGTTACCGCCACGCTTGTAACCCTACCTTTCCCAGCTATAATCTGTCCCCCCGTAAGCCGAGCAAATGGTTGCGGGGACGATGAGTTGCGGCGCGCGGCGCTGGATCGATGGACGTCAGTTGGATTTTTAATTCGAGAGCAAAGTCATGGCACATAAGAAGGGTCAAGGCAGCACCAAGAACGGCCGCGACAGCAATCCGCAGTATCGCGGGATCAAGGCCTACGGCGGGCAGTTCGTGCAGGCCGGGTCGATTATCGTTCGCCAGTGCGGCACCAAGTTTCATCCGGGCTTTAACGTGGGCGTCGGAACCGACTATACGCTCTTTGCGCTCAAGGATGGAACGGTCGAGTTCCAGGGTCGAAAGATCCACGTGCGCGCCGAGCAGGCTGCCGCCACCGCTTAATTTAGATTTCCTGGCATTTAGCGCAACGAGGCACGAAGGGTTCTTCGTGCCTCTCGCCTTTTAGCAAAGCATCACCATGTTCATCGACGAAGCCAAAATTCATGTCAAGGCAGGCGACGGCGGCATGGGATGCGTTTCGTTCCGGCGGGAAAAATACATCCCCAAGGGCGGTCCCGACGGCGGCGATGGTGGGAATGGCGGCAGCGTCATTCTCGTCGCTGATCCTTCCAAAGACACGCTGCTGGATTTTGCCGGCAAGCATCACTGGAAAGCCGATCGCGGCCAGCAGGGCATGGGCAAGAAGATGGCGGGGCTGAGTGGGGAAGATCTGGTGATTCCAGTGCCGCCGGGCACGCTGGTTTATGATTCCGATCATTCGATTTTGCTGGCGGACCTCGATACGGTCGGAAAGCGCGTGCGGGTGGCGCGAGGCGGCAAGGGCGGCTTGGGGAACTGGCATTTCCGGTCCTCCACGAATCAGACGCCGCGTTATGCGGAACCGGGCACGGAGGGGGAGGAACGAAATCTTCGGCTGGAGTTGAAGCTGATCGCGGATGTCGGGCTCGTGGGCATGCCCAATGCGGGCAAGAGCACATTGCTTCGCGCGATTTCCGCGGCAAGGCCGAAGGTGGCCGACTATCCGTTCACGACGCTCGATCCACATCTGGGAATCGTCGAGCTTTCGGTGGATCGACGGATCGTGGTGGCGGACATACCGGGCCTCATCGAAGGCGCGCAGCATGGCGCGGGGCTGGGGCATCATTTTCTCAAGCACATCGAGCGCACGAAGATCATCGTGCATCTGCTCGATCTGTATCCGGTCGATGGATCTGATCCAGCGAATAACTACCGCATCATCCGAAAAGAGCTGGAGGCTTTCAGCCCAATCTTGGCAAACAAGCGGGAGATCATTGCCGCTAATAAGCTGGACCTGGCGATCGATGATGAGGCGATGGAGCATCTGAGAAGCGAGCTTCCGGGGAAAGAAATTTTCCCGATTTCCGGAGCGAGTCATCAGGGATTGCAGCCGTTGTTGCAGCGAATCTGGGAGATCGTGCAGGAAGAACGCGCGACGCAGGCTGCGAATGCAGAAACCGCGGCGGCCGCGCCGGAGCAGTCGGATGTGGATTCGACGCCATGAGCCCAACGCTTCCAGCATCGCTATCGACCGGCTTGAAGGAATGGGCGACGGTCTGCGCGGCGCTGAACTCAGGCCGGCAAATGATCCTCCTTCGCAAAGGCGGCATCTATGAAGCGGCGGGGGAGTTTGAACTTGAACATCCCGCGTTTGTCCTTTTTCCAACCTATCTGCATCAGAATTTGAAAATGCTGAAGCCGGAGGCGCACGTGGGCTTCGAGGTGCGCTCCGCGGAACCGGCGCAAGTGAAATTGTCGTCGGCGGGGGTGGTGACCGACATCATTCAGCTCCGATCGCGATCACAGATGGATGCAATTGATGGCGAGCATATTTGGACGCCGTCGCTGATCGATATGCGATTCAATTATCGGCCGGAAAATCCGCTGTATTTGCTGTTGGTGAGAGCATATCGACTGTCGGCGGAAGTGACGGTCGAAAACACGCCGGCTTATGCGGGGTGCAAGAGTTGGGTGCCGCTGCATCAGGCGATCGAGACTCGCAATGCCACACCTGTTTTAGATGAAAGCGCCTATTCGGGGCGGCGCAAGCAAATCCTACGCGCGATCGCATAAATGAATTGGAGGGCGGCAGTCTTCTGCCGCCGCAATTCCGATTGGTTGCGAAGGTGACTTTTGAAAGCATCGCTGCCACGGCACCTACTGCTGCGAGTACTATTTACGGCCGCGAGAGCGAGGAGCCGCTGTTGAACCGAAGGCTGAAAGTCTTCCTTTTTGTGCCGCTTGCTTTGGCCGCTGTATTGGCAACTTTCGCACTACTCGAGCGCCGCCCTCTTGAGCTGGCGTGGGCCAAGGCATCTGCGCGGCGGGCGATAGGCAAGTTTTCGCCTCAAGTGCGGAAGAACTTGAACATTATACCCGTGCAAGTTGATTTGCCGCCGCTTGATCATGATCCGAATCTGACTCAAGCAATCGATCTTGGAGAATATGTAATCCGCGTGCCGCGGCCGGATTCCTCGGCCAATCAGGGAAAATCCGTTCTTCTGACATATTCACATTATCAAGTACGGATTCTCATTCCGCGTGCCACGGCGCGCGCGGATTCGGCCGCCAAACAATTTGGATTCAAGAGTATGTTTGATTTCGAGTCGGCTATTCATCACACGCGATTGGATGATCTCGATGCTCAACCGGACCTCACCTCATTGAAGCGTCATTTGATGCTCCTCATGGAAAAGGTCAGCGAGACGTACGCGCGTGAGCAGTTTCGCTGTGGCGATTTACGAGGGTTCATTCTCAATCCTCTGCCGGGCAAGCCACGAACGGTAATAGAGGTGGATGATCCGTCGCTCCAAGCTGGATTTGGCATATGGATTACCGACGGCGGCAGACTTTCTGACCACGAGCTACATCGATTCCTTCAACTCTTGCGAGTCGAACTGAAACGATCAGCGTCTGCAACGACCGTCAACACCACCGTTCCGACAAGCCAACCTTAAAACTGAATGAGCACGTTGACATTGAAAAATTGAAAGGAGCCGCGAACGAAGCAAGCGGATCCGGCGTGTCGCGACGCGCGCCAAATCCGCTTACTTCGTGCGAGGCTCTTTCATACTTGCTCCACTCGCGGCGTCGCGGGACGAACGCCCGCGACGCCAGGGCGCTTTCCTCGCGCGTAAGCGGTTTTGCAAAGGGGCGCATGCTGCTATCCTTTCACGCATGACCTCCATCGCCTCGATGCCGGCTCAATCGGTGGACACGTTGCCGGGGCCCAAGGCCCGTTTCCCTGGCCACCTGGCTATCGCTTTTCGTTCGGACATTCTGGGATTCCTGTCCCGCATGGCTCGCACGCATGGCGACGTCGTTCTGTTTCACGCCGGCGGGTTTCGGATGCTGATGATGAGCCATCCCGATGCGGTGCGGGATACGCTGGTGACGCGGGATGACTCTTTCATCAAGGGGCCGGCCCTTCAGCGCGCCAAGGAGACGCTGGGCGAAGGTTTGCTCACCAGCGAAGGCGATCTTCATCGTCGCCAGCGAAGATTGGCGCAGCCTTCGTTTCATCCGCAACGTGTGGCCAGCTATGGATCGGTGATGGCGGGCATCGCGCGCGATGCGACAGATCACTGGGCCGACGGACAGCGCCTCGATCTGCATCATGAGATGATGGCGATTACTCTCCGCATCGTCGCCAAGACGCTTTTCGATGCGGACGTGGAAGATGATGTGAAGGCGATCGGGCGCGATGTGGATATCAGCGTGCGAATGTTCACGCGGGTAATGGCTCCATGGGGGCCGTTGCTGAATAAGCTGCCCTTGCCGAGCAATTTCCGATTCAAGCGCGCCCGGCGGGATCTGTTCGATACGATCGACCGATTCGTTAAGGAGCATCGCGCGGCCGGCGTCGATCGCGGCGATCTTTTGAGCACGCTGCTTCGCGCCCACGATGCGGAGCAACTGGCAAATCCAGAAGGAGATGATGCCGACCGCGATCTGCGACTACGGCAGGAGCTGTACATCATCTTCACCGCCGGTCATGAGACGACCGCCAACGCACTGACTTTTGCGATTTATCTGCTCGCGCAGCATCCGGAGATCGAACCGACGCTTCTGAAAGAAATCGATGACGTTCTCGGCCAGCGCTTGCCGACTGTCGAAGATGTCGAACGGCTGCCTTTTGCACGAATGGTGTTGTCGGAAGCCATGCGACTCTATCCCCCAGCCTGGGCGGTTGCGCGGCAGGCAAAATGCGAAGTGAACGTTGCCGGCCACATGCTTCCGAAGGATACGGTGGTGCTGAATCCGCAATGGGTGGTTCATCGCGATGCGCGATGGTTCCCTGATCCGCTGAAATTTGATCCGCAGCGATGGACGCCTGAAGCGCGGGCGGCGCGCCCACGATGGAGCTACTTCCCCTTCGGCGGCGGCTCGCGCCAGTGCATCGGCGAATCATTTGCCTGGATGGAAGCGATTTTGATCCTGGCGACCGTTCTTCAGAATTGGCACGTCGAGCTGACGAGCACCGCGCCGGTCAAGCTACTGCCAACGATCACGCTGCGGCCGAAGAATGGTGTTCCGATCCGTGCTATTCGTCGGAAATGATGAGGATCTGCAAGGTTTTTTGTCCGGTTGCCACCTCAAGTCACGTCCCTATACTCATCTTCGATGGTGAAAAAGCGTAAGGTGCGCGAGCTGGCGATGCAGGTGCTGTTCCTCTGGGATACCAATGGCCAGCAGGACACCGATCAGGCCCGCCAATATCTCAACGGGGGAACCGAAGACCCCGACATTCGTTCGCAGGCGATGGTGATGGCCAATGGCGCCTGGTCGCAGCGGCAGATGATCGACGAGCGCGTGGAGAAGATCGCTCCGCAATGGCCGCCGCGAAGGCAGCCGGTGGTCGATCGGAATCTGATTCGCCTTGCGGTGTGGGAATTGACCAACGCGCCGACGCCGCCCAAGGTCGTGATTGATGAGGCGATCGAGCTGGCCAAGGAATTTTCGACCGAGCAAAGCCCGGCGTTTGTGAATGGCGTGCTCGATGCGGTTCTCAAGGAACATCGCGCACTCCTGGGTGAGCAGGCATGAGATTTTTCCATAAGACAAAAGACGTGCTCGCGACCGCGCTGAAAAAAACGCGGGATGTGATGACGCGCGATGTGCGCACGTTTCTGCCGGGGCGCGCGATCGATGACAATTTCCTGAATGAGCTGGAAGTGGCGCTGATTCAGGCCGACATCGGCGTGAAAAATGCGGAGCGCATTGTCGGTGAAGTGCGCGAGCGCTGGCGGCTGGCGAAGATTCGTAACGCATCTGATGCCGAGAAGGTTGTACGCGAGGAAATGGCCGCCAATTGGCCCGCCGCGGATCGCGAACTGCGAATGGCGACGAGTGGTCCGAGCGTCATCCTGGTTTGTGGCGTCAACGGCGCAGGCAAAACCACGAGCATTGCAAAGCTGGCCTGGCTGCTCAAAGAGCAGATGAATAAAAGCGTGCTGCTGTGCGCCAGCGACACGTTTCGAGCTGGCGCGGTGCATCAACTTTCGATCTGGGCCGAGCGGCTGGGTGTGGAAATCGTTAAGCACAAGCAGGGGGCCGACCCGGCGGCGGTGGCTTACGACGCCTGCGAAGCGGCCAAGTCTCGCAATGTGGATGTGCTGATCGTGGATACCGCTGGGAGATTACCCAACCAGGAACATCTCATTCGCGAGCTGGTGAAGATTCGCGATGTGGTGGCGCGACGGATCGAAGGCGCGCCGCACGAATCGATGCTGATTCTCGACGCCACCACCGGACAGAACGCGATTCAGCAGGCCAAAGTCTTTGCGCAGGCGATCAACATCTCCGGCATCTTGCTTGCGAAACTCGATGGCACCGCCAAAGGCGGCGTCGTTTGGGCGATCAAGGACCAGCTCAATATTCCGGTGAAATTCGTGGGTCTGGGTGAAACGCCCCAGGATATCGAAACCTTCGATCCGCAGCGGTTTGTCGATGCGCTGTTCGGCGCCAAGTCGTAGCGAATGTCATGTCGATCCGAGAGAAATATGAAGAGCACGGCGCTGCCGAGTATTACCGGAAATTCGGCGACGCCTATCGCAATCCGCATGAGCCGGAGATCCAGGATGTCATCAGCGAGGCATTAAAAACCTGGCCGCTGGATTTGTCGAATGTGCTTGATCTTGCCGCTGGGAGTGGGGAAGTAACGCGTGCGCTTGCCGAGCATCATGACGGAAAGATCACGGGCATCGATCCGTTTACCGCGGGGGCTTATGCGCAGCGCACTGGAAAGCCTGCGGAGAAATTCGACTTCGCCCAGATCGCGGCTGGCGTTTTGGAAGGGCGGCGATATTCACTGATCGTTTGCAGCTTCGCGTTGCATTTATGTGAGCCATCGCGCCTGCCGGCGCTCGCTTATCGGTTGGCGCAAATTTCAAACAATCTGCTGATCATCACGCCGCACAAGCGGCCGCACATTGATCGTGAATGGGGCTGGGACTTGGTTGGAGAATTCGTCCGCCACCGCGTGCGGGCACGTTTTTATCGCGCTATGACCCCTGATGCTTAAGGCGCACCTTCTTTGAGCCGAAGGTCCTTAAAGGATTTTCAAAGAAGCGAGCTGTGCGCAAAGTTATTCTTCCATTTTGTGCGGTCGTATCGATCCTGCTGCTGGCCGCGGTGAGCGTCTTCTGGGTTTGGAGCCGATCGCACAGCGGCTATGTCCGACTGCATCAGGGGCCGCATTTCGTCGCGCTTTATCCGTCTCCAGTTCAAGGCCTGACCATTACGTCGTGGCTCGATACAGCGCCCCAGAAGCATGCCTTGAATTCCGTCGGCTCATGGCCGATGACCGCAGGCAGTTATGCATATCAGGTCAATCGTGCCGGCCTTCAATGGCAGCACGTGGGCATCGAGTGGAGCGAGTTGAAGCACCTCAACCATGGCCGGTCGCTTATCATTCCAAATGGAATTCTGGCAGGCGGCTTCACGATGTTGCCGCTGTTTTGGATGCTCTCAGTCAACTCACATCGAAAGCGCCACAAAGCCGCGCTACCGCCGGCAGCCTAACTCCCGCATGATCTTGTCTGTTTCCACGTAGGCTTCCTGCACCCATTCGACAATTTTTTCCGGCTGCGGCGAATACTCCAATTCGATGCTCACCGTCTTATCGAAACCGGTATCGCGAATTGCTTTGAGATATTGAGCGATCGGCGTGCTGCCTCGCCCCGGCGGAAGGTCGCCATGCGTCTTTCCATTGCAATCGGAAAGATGAACATGGCCAATTCGACCAGCAAGTCTTTGCACTTCGCTCGGCGGCGCGTGCACCAGATGTAAATGTGAAATATCGCAATTTGCCTTGACGTTGGGCATACCGACGTCGTCCAGCAGGGCGATCATCGTTTCAACGCTGTTGACCAGTGAGAGCTTGAACGGCTCCAGTTCAATGACGATATCCAGCCCGAGCGTGCGCGCATAACGGGCGCATTCCTGCACATTTACGACCGCTGTATTCCATTGATCGCGCGGAGGAATCACTTCCTGCTGCCAGATGTATTCCCCAAGCACCAGCAACAGATTCTCCGACTCCAGCTCATAGCAAAAATCCAGATATTGCTTCACCCGATCGACGCTGAATCGCTGCACGCTGTAATTGAAGTCGGCCAGGCCCAGGGCCACGCAGCAGACACTCATGATCGGCAGCTTCTCTCGCTTGGCCACATCACGAATGAGCCGGCGCTCGCGCACGTCCAAATCCAGTGGGTCGGCTTGAATGTCGATCGTGTCAAAGCCAATGCGGCGCGTCTGGACAATGCCAAATTCCGTTCCTTTTCCGGCCTGCGCCCAGGCTGAATTGATCAATCCCAACTTCATGCAACGCATCTCCTGCGGCAGGATGCCTCTTCGAATGGGTTGTCTGCGAGCCCGATGTGAGTAGCGGACCGCTCATGCAAAAAATGCAGGCCGCTGCCTTCTTTACGCCAACATCTTGATCGTTTGATAAACCGCACGCTATGGCTGCGAGGACAAAACCTCAGAAATTTCGATTGCTCGATGTTCCTGGGCCGACTGATAGCAGGCTTCGACCATCGCCATCGTCTGGAGATTGTCGCGTCCACTTAAAGTAGTGGGGCGGTTCTCCTCCAGCGCGCAGAGCACTTCTGCCATCGGCCCGACGAAGGCATCGGGGAACCAAACTTCCTTCCACCGCGGGCAGAACCATTCGCCCGGCTGATGAATCGTCGTGTAATCCAAAGTAGACGGCGCGCGGGCCGGATATTCGGGCCAGCCGATCGTTCCGCGAGCCAGGCCTTCCGTGCCCTCCACCCGATATCGAATTGCGATGTCCTTCTCTGCGCCTTCCAGTGCCGGGCCCGTCCAGACGTCGTCGCAACTCGAGGCTCGCAAGCCATTGTCATATTCAAGAATGTAAAGGCAGATGCCATCTTCATGAGCGAAGCTGCGGGCCGTGCGCGGATCGGGGCGGATTGACGCGAAAATCCGACGGGGGGTTCCAAACCAATACCGGAAGGTGTCGAGATGATGGATGCTCATGATGCGCAGCGTCACCCAGCCAAGGCGTTGCTGCCAAAGCATCCAATGGGGAATCGCACGCATATCGATCGTTGCCAGCACCGGCGCACCGAGGAGCCCGCCATCGATCACGTGCTTGCAGGCACGCACCGATTGATCAAATCGCATGTTCTGATTGACGGCAAGGGCTATGTTGGCCTGCTCACATAAAGCGACTATCTCTTTGGCTTGCGCGAGATTCATTCCGAGAGGCTTCTGGGCCAAAATTGCGCGAACATTTCCTTTGGTGTTTACTGCTTCAGAAATAACTTGAAATTGAATATCAGGCGGAACTGCGACATCCAAAACTTCGACAGCCGGATTACGGATCAGCTCGCCGACACTGTTATAGACATTAGAGATACCGTGTCGCGCGGCCACAGCTTGAGCCTTTAATCCGCTCTTGCTAGTGATCGCAACAGGATTGAACCCTGCCTGCCGATAGGCGACCAAGTGGCAGTCGGCCATGATAAAGCCAGCACCGACGCAGCCAATGCCCACCGAACTGTTGCGCGGGAGGGAAGGCATGTAATTCAGATTTGCCGCGGTTGAAGTTTCCGCCATTGCCTGCGCTCAAGCTGATCATTTACTTTTTCAAGCAGAAACTCAATGGTTTGTTTGGTGAGGTGACAAAAAATGATTGTCACATGTCCCCGATGTGGCGCGAAGAATCGTGTCGATGAGCGAGCTGAGGCGCGCAGGCCCATCTGCGGCAAATGTTCCACGCCGTTGCCCGTGACGGATGCTGCCTCGCCAATGACGGTCACCGATGCCAACTTTGCAAACGATGTCCTGAATTCGGCCGTTCCGGTCGTTGTGGATTGCTGGGCGCCCTGGTGCGGTCCGTGCCGGATGATGATGCCCACGATCGACCGACTGGCCCGCGAATCAGAGGGCAAATATCGGGTGGCTAAACTCAATACCGATGAGAACCCCCAGATTGCCAGCCAATATCATATTGACGGAATTCCGACGCTGTTGATTTTGCAGCAAGGGCGGCTCATACAAAAGTTGGTTGGGGTCCAGCCTTTTGAAACGATCAAAAGCCATCTCGATCGACTGAGTTGAAAACTCGGTTGGAATCGCCTTTGAACATATGGATAAACTGGACCGATAGTTACGGCAAATTCTTCAGGTTCTTGCGGCGTGGCTTCGCATTTTAACGCTGAAAATTCTTGAAGTAGGGGGTTTCGGAAGTTCGGCTAAATCGGCGCATCGCAATCTATTTTCTTGTTGCATTGGCTTAACATCCGGGTTATATTCGCCTCAACTCGATGATCCACGGAGAGCTTACAGGAGAATTTGCTCCCCCCAAGATTTTGGAGATTCGAGCCACGTCCTCGATGCACAGTTCGGATTTGCTTGACGCCCTTTTCATCTCTACGGGTCTATAGCCCGCGTTCAGGAGGAGACGAGATGGGTGAGACGTATTTGCAAGCAAATCGGGAACAGGTCTGAGTGAGGATTTTCGAATTATTCGCAAAAGAGAGCTGGGCGCCTCGAACCGGATGATTCGAAGAGGAGTAAAACCTGTTGACGAAAGTCACAGGCGGAGAGAATGCAAGGTCCTGCTTCCCTCGGAGGGCGAGTTGGATCGCATTCATGCCAACTAGGAGATCCGCAGTATTCCGCAGGCGGTAAAGTAGCGCGGCTCGGGAGAATGCCCACCCCTGATCGCGGACTATTTTTAACCGTCTGCCGTACATCGCATTTGCGCGGGCAAAATCCGCGCATCAGCGATGATGCCTTCTGCGCCGCCACGCGGGAGGTGGGTTTTTTAGGGTTGGGTCAGTTACCTGGCGGTAGCTGCCCGGAAACAAATCGAAGCGATCAACGGCCTGGTATGAGGAAACAACAAATCATCTCGATCCAGCCGGTCAATTCGCCGCAATTCTAATGGCGTCTCTAACTACGGAGGCAGTGATGCAGCGTCGGAGAGGTTCGGAAAATATGAGTCAGTCCCGGAAAAACAAGTCGATCAAGCATAGCCGCGTTGCCGCGGCTCAAATCATGCGCAGCGCCGCCGAGGCTACGGTCGAACCGCTCGAGCAGCGTCAGTTGCTCTCGTCGGTCGCCATTAACTTCACCGGCGGCTATTCGAGCGGCAGCACGTCCGTTCCGCCCTGGAGCGTTGCTTCAACTGCGAACGCAGGTATCCGCACGGGTACCGCAGCTGGCGCAGTCAGCCACACCATCGTCGGCACCCAGACGAACTGGAACAACGAAGATGGCAGCTCTGGCGCAACGACGCTTGGCCTGCTGGACAACACCGGTTCGACGACCAGCGCGAACGTCACCTGGACATCAGGTGGAACCTGGGCGTCGGCCACCAACCAGCCCGCTCAAGGCGATGAACGCCTGAACACCGGCTTCCTCAACAGCGGTGGAACGGCCAACCCCGTCAGCATCACTGTCAGCAACGTCCCGTACGCTCAGTACGACGTTGTTGTCTACACCCTCAACGATGCCGCCGGCCGTGTGCAGACCACCACGCTTAATGGCTTTAGCCTGTACGGCAGCTCGCCCAATCCGATTACTAACGCCTTTGCACCGCAGTATCTGATCGACAGCGATCCGACTACTCCGTACTACTATTCGCAGATCACCAGTGGCAATGCCAACAGCCCGACCTCCAACGGCGACTTCGAAGTCTTCTCGTTGCAGGGTAGCGGAACGCCTGGCAGCAGCTTCGTCCTGAACGATGTTTCGCCTGGCAACGGCTACGTCAATGGCATCCAGATCATTGACGATGAAACGCACATGGCCCCGACCACGCCGGTTGAGAACCCCACGGTTCCGGCTGTCTCGTCGGTGATTCTGAGTTGGCAAGCGGTGATGGGTAACGTGACCTACACGGTCCTCCGTGCACCGCAGACCGGTGGCACGCCAATCTCCGTTGGTACCACCGCTGCCGGAACGACCACCTTCACTGACTCGACTGCTGTCGTTGGAACGACTTACAATTATTGGATTACCGCGACTAGCCCGCTGGGCCAAGTCAGCGCACAGTCGAACCCCCAGCTCGGTTGGGTCGACCCCAACGCCGCCCCGCCCGCTCCCACGAATCTGACGGCGGTAGCCAACCCATCTGCCACGCCTCCGAATATCACGCTCAACTGGACCGGCTCGCCCAACACCACCGGCTACGTCATCCAGCGCAGCACGGATGGTGGCAAGACCTGGTCGACCATCAATCCCAACGGAACGCAGTGGACCAGCACGACCTATGTCGACTCCACCGTCGTTGGTGGCCCGGCATACCTGTATCGCGTTGGTTCGATCAACGATGCTGGCAACCCCAATGACCTCACCAACAGTGTGGGTAGTGGAATCGTCCACTTCAGCAATACTGCTGGCGACGGCTTCAATATTCAAGGCACTGGTGACGGCCTTTCGGGCTACTACTACAACAGCATCACCAACGGCAGCGAAAACCAGACGCCCTTCACCGGCACACCCTTTGGCGCAACGGTTAATCCGGGCGGCGTCTTCTTCTCCCGCGTCGATGGCGCGGTTGACTTCACCGGCACCAATGGTGACGGCGTAGCGCCCCCGAACTCGCCTTCCGACTGGAAGAGCATCAGCAACGTCGGCGATAACTTCTCAGTGGACTGGGTCGGTCAGGTTCAGCCCACCGCAACCGGTAACTGGACTTTCTACGCCGGCTCCGACGACGGTATCGAAGTCGATATCCAGGACGTTCAGACCGGTCAGTGGGCCCGAATCGACAATCGTATTACGACCTACCGCGGCATTCCGGGCTCGCCTTATGACGTCAGCCCCGTGCCGTTCCAGATGATCGCCGGTCAGAAGTACAACATTAACGTGTCGTACCATGAAGGTGGCGGCGGCTGGGGCTGGATCCTTGACTGGTCCGGTCCGGGCGTCTCCATGCAGGTCGTTCCGACCAGCGCCCTCTATTCTGTGCCGCTCGATGGCTCGACTCCGGCCTTCAGCACTGCGGCCAATAATCCGCTTCCGACCAACGTCGCGATTCCGTCGATGGTCAGCACGGCTGGCGGCGATGGCACTGCATCCCTCACCTGGCATACGCTTGCCGCTGATGGATACGTGGTCTGGCGAGCTCCGGAAAGCCCCAATGGCTCGAACACGGCGCCGCCCGTCAGCGCGTTCACGCAGGTCGCGACCCTCCCGGGCACCGGCACGAACAGCTACGTGGATACGACGGTCAGCAACGGTACGAACTACTGGTATTTCGTCACCGGTTACACCCAGTATGGCACCGGCCCGCTGATGTTGGGCCCGAAGCCGACCGGCGGCTTCACGCAGCTTAAGAACCAGGCGATCGTCGGGACCCATGCTCCGTTGAGCTTCACCGTCAACGGAAACCCGGTCCTGCCTGCTGAATCGCAGTTGGGTTATCAGCCGGTCTCCCTGACGTGGGGTTCTTCGATCCTTAACGTCGAATACCATGTCTATCGTAATACGACCAACAGCACTGTCGGCGCGGTGGAGCTGACGAACGCCAACAACATTCCGATCAGCCCCACGACCGGCACCGGCATCACTGACTCGACGGCTCAGATCGGCCACAGCTACTACTACTATGTGGTCGCGTCGAACGCGTTTGGCACCTTCACCGGTCTGAACTCCACCAACACCACGACGCCTTTTGTCCTGGTGGATATGACTCACGGCCTCAAGGCCAGCTACTACAACGACCAGTGGTGGCACTCGCTGTCACACGGTATCAATAACTCGGCTCCCAACGATCCGCTCGCGGTCTTCGGTACTGCCATCGGAACGTTCGGTCCAGGCCGCGGTATTTCGATCACCGGCGGACCGACCCCGGGCATGGCTTCAGTGTGGAGCCCTGAGGCGGTCAACTTCGTGCCGAACCTCAACATCAACTACAACGGCGGAGCCCCAGTCAACGGCATCCGTTCGACCTACTTCTCGACCGTCTACTCCGGTCAGATTTCACTGTCCAGTGGTGTGAACTACACCTTCACCACGAATAGCGACGACGACAGCTTCGTCTTCGTCAACGGCCAGATTGCTGCCGAAGATCCGTTTGGTCATGGCTTTAACGGCGACTTCAATACCAGCAATCTGGAAGGAACGAGCGTTGCCACGACCATCATCACCGTCCCCACGACAGGCAACTATCCATTCTTCGCCGCCTACTCGCAGGGCAACGGCGGAAGCGGAGTGTTCGTCAAGTGGAGCACCGGAAGCGGGCTGTCACTCATTCCGCAGAGTGCCTTCACTTTGACCAACAATTTGCCCACCATGCCTACGCCTCAGACGCCTGACAGTGGCATGGCGCTGTTCCGCTCTTACCCCAATGGGTCGGGTGGTGGCGACAAGACCATCACCGGCGGCCTGGGTCAGACGCCGAAGGTGACCTTCACCTTCACCAACGACAACATCACCAACGCGATTTCCATGATCCTGGAACGTGCGGAAGTGAACCCGTCAACGGGCGTGCAGTCCGGCGACTGGATGATGGTCGCCACGTCGCCAGTCCCCAATCCAGGGACGACCGCAACCATCATTGACACAAGCGCTGTCGCCAGCCAGACCTATTCTTACCGTCTGGTCGCAGCGAACTTTGACGGCATCGGCGCCGCAGGCCCGGCCCTCATCAAGGATCCCACGATCCCCAACGATCCGGGCAGCAGCCAGATTGTGATGACGCCGCCAACGGCTAATGGCTTGACTGACTTTGGCTTCAACCCCACTCCGGGTGGTGAAAACCAGGGCGTTGAAGGCCACTTCTACAACGATCAGTTCTGGGGCGATCCGCAGCAGCGAAACGCCTCGACCAGCTCGATCAACGACATCACCGGCTTTGGTCCGACCCTGTTTGGAACCGAAGGCGAATGGTCGTTCAACAACATCTCCCAGGCTGGCGACGAGAACCATCCGTTCCCCAGTGGAAACACTGGTCCGTCGGCGGCAAGCTCGTTGCAGATTGACGGCCGAAACAGCTCGGTTGTCTTTACCGGCAAGATCCAGATCAATAACCCCGGCACCTATACCTTCTACAGCAACACTGACGACGACGGCTATCTGTTCGTCAACGGTCAGTTGGTGTCGGCAGACGGCGGCGGCCACGGTACCCGCAATCCGTCTACCGTCTTCCCGATCGTTATCACGCAGGCTGATATCAATGCCGCCAATTTGAACCCGATGAACATTCAGACTTGGTCGAGCTCGAGCAAGCCTCTGTTCAACTTCCAGTTCTTCGAAGCAGAAGGTGGCGGCGGCTGGGGCACGTTCATGTACGAGAGCGGCCCCGATACCAGCAACGTTCTCAAGCTCGTCGATGTCAGCAAACTTTACTCGCAGTCTGATCCGCTCACCGCGCCGACCATCAACGGCACGCAGTCGGTCAGCAATAACAACAGCATCACGTTCAACTTCACGGATACGAACACCGACGAACTCCGTTACGTCCTCGAACGTTCGTCGACGCCGGACTTCACAAGTGCGACCACGACCATGTTGGTCAATGAAGTCGGTATTATGTCGGTTCCCACGAGCCATGCGGCTGGTGTGTGGACCGGCACGACCACGACGATTTCCGATACCGCGATCCCGGCAAATGGAACCTTCTATTACCGGATTCGCGCTGAAAACTACGACTTTGTCAGCCCATGGGCGGTTGTCGGTGGCAGCACGCCGACTCCATACTCAACGGCCAACAGCATGCCGGCCCCGACGGGCGTGTCGGTTCTTCAGGATGGCAATCAGCTTCACGTCTCCTGGAGCGGCCATAACGCCCCGAGCAGCGGCATCAACAGCCCGAAGACCAACGAAGGATCCGGTTACGACATCCAGCGCGCTGTTGCTGGATCGACGACCTTCACCGATCTGGGCATCCAGCCAGTTCAGGCCTCGGGTTACTATGACAACATCAACGGTGGCGCGGGCGTTACCTCGCCGACCACGTACGTCTATCGCGTTCAGAACGTCGCTTCGACGGTCAATGGCGTGGCAGTCCCCGCCTCGGCCTTCGTCACGACCGGTACGCTCACGATGCAGCCGTCACCGACGACCGTCAACATCCCGACTGGCGGGTTTGGCGCAGTCAGTGGCAACTTCGGATATGGAAGCAGCGGTACCGGCACCTACACCACCAAGATCTCGCCTGAAGGCTACCTGCAGTTGACCGATGGCGGTGGTAACGAGTCTCGTTCCGCCTTCCTGGGTACCGGCTTGCAGGTCAATCAGACCAACGGTTTCAAGACCACGTTTGATTTCACCTTCACTGCCGGCGGAGGTACTGCTGACGGAATGACCTTCCTGCTCCAGCAGAGCGCCAATAACTCACAGGCCGGCACCGGCGGCAGCTTTGGCGCCAGCTTCAGCCCGAGCGTTGGCGTGTACTTCAACCTCTGGAACAACGTGTCTGAGACTGGCATCGAGTTTAACGGTAACAGGCTCCAGGCCATTCCCGTCCCGGGCAATCCGTTCCACAGCACCAACCCCAGTGACACGGGCCGAACGGATCCGATTAACGTTGTGTTGACTTACAATCAGTTCAAGCTGACTGAAGTCGTTACCGACACCGTGACCAACACCACGTTCACCCAGGTGTACACGCCAGTGCCGATCTTCGGATCGATGCTGCATGATGCGAACGTGTTCCCAGGCTTCACGGCAGGCACGGGCGGTGCCACCAGCACGGCACAAGTCCGCGACTGGTCCTTCACCGCCAACAACGCGCCGGCGACGGCGATCCTTGGCACGACTGGTAATGACACGCTGACCATCAAGCGTGACGCTACCAACGTCAACCAGGTTGATTACTGGCTCAACGTGCCCACCACGGGTGCCGCGACCGGTAACCTCCCGGTTGGAACGCCGATGAACATCTCGCTGCTGGGCGGTAACGATGTTCTCAACCTCGACAACAGCCTCAGCAATGTGATCGTTGGCGGCAGCACGCTGGCGAGCACCTCGACGGGTAACATCGTTGAGAACGTGATCGGTAGCACCGGTAATGACACCGTCAACCTCGATGGCGCTAACAACCAGGTGACCTTCGGTGGCAACTCGTTGCCGCTGACCGCGGGCACCGGCACCATCACGGCCATGACCTACACCGATGGCGGTGGAAACGATTCCATCACCACCACCGGCACGCAGGCCAAGACCATCACTGCCACGACCGGTAATGATTCAATTACCAAGAATGGCACCGGCGCCCTGACCCTGAACCCAGGCACCGGCAAGCTGGCCTTGAATGCGTCGACTGGTACGACCACGATTCCTGCCAGCACCGGCACCGGCATCCGACAGGTGGCCTTCTCTAACCTCACCATCGGTGCAACCGGCAAGGTTGTTGTGGCAGCCAGCAGTGCGACGGCTGGCGACTACTCCAAGCACGGCAACCGCAGCGTCCTGAATATCGACGCTGGCGGGTTGACCATCACGACGGGTGGCGTGCTGGACATGGGCGACAACGACATGGTCCTGCACTATGCCCTGGCCAACGAAGCGGCCGCTCGCACTCTGATCTCTGGCAACCTGGCCAGCGGCTTTGACGGCGGTGGCTTCGACACCCTCGGCATCAACAGCTCGACGGCGAGCTTCGATGCCAACTTCGGCTCGGGCACCCGTGCCTTGGGTTGGATGGACAACAATGACATCGGCGCCAACACGTTCGATGGCATCAACACCTCCGACTTGAACGAAGTGATGGTCAAGTTCACCTACTATGGTGACAGCGACCTGAGCGGCACCGTCGATGCCACCGACTTCGGCTTGTTCGCCGCCGGTAAGTCCAACGCCGGCACTGGCTGGGCGTTTGGCAACTATGATTACAACGGCACGACTGCCGATGCCACCGACTTCGGCCTCTTTGCCGCGGGTAACAGCGGGTATAAGCAGTTCGGAGCCCTATAACTAGCAATCTGAGGGCGTCGCCGCCCGAAAGGGCGGCGACGCTTCTTCAGAAAAAAGTGATTGACGTAGCGTAGAAAGCGTGTCAGAATAGAATTCAAGTCCTCTGTGGCATGTGCCACAGTCACATTTATGCGAGGGAGTATTATGGCAAGCGGACGTTCACATATCTCTGGAGCACTGAAAGCGGCTGTCGCCGCAGGCGTGCTCGGTGTTGCTGGTCTGATGGCTGCTCCATCGGCCAGCGCTTCGGTTTTGACCGTGGAACTGGTGCCTCAAAGCGCCACCAGCGGAACGGTAAATGGCCAGACGGTTAACATCACCGGTCCTGGCACGGTCAACTTCAACATCGTCGCGGTTCTGCACAGCCAGAATGGCACCCAGGCAGACGATGGTGTAAATCAATTGGCTTTGTCCTTCCAGAGTGACAGCCCAAGTGTAATCGGCAATTTGAGCACGTCGTTGGCGTCTCAATGGGCTGGCTCGAACGCTCAGGCTGGAACGCCCACGAATCCCGATGGGTCAGTTGCTGCTTCTGGCGGTCCGGATATCGGATCTGATCGTACAGGTGGACCTGCTGTGAGCGGCACGTTGTTGGATTTCTATGCTCAGACCCCGGGTGGCTCAGCCCAGCTGGGATCTGCGGCTACCGCCGGCGATCTTTCTCAGATTATTGGAACTGGGACGTTTACGATCAACTCGTTGGGCAGCACGAACGTCGTGCCGGTCCTGCATGTTGATACGAACGGTTTGACCCCCGGCCGTACCGAGAAATTCACCGTTGATAACGTTTCTTACATCCTCAACGGTGATGGCCATGGAACCGTTAACGGCGTCACTGGCACCGATTCGACGCTCATGAACGTCCAGGGCTTCACTGTTGCTGCCCCTGAGCCCGGCAGCCTCGCGCTGGCTGGCCTCGGTGGGCTGGGCCTCCTGCTCCGTCGCCGTCGTAAGTAATTGTTGGTTCGTCCGTTTGTTTTGACGACCCTCGATAAACTCAAAGGGCAGCTCAATTCGTTGAGCTGCCTTTTTCTATTTTCTGCGCGCGACGAGATTCCCCCGGCATTGGGCTTGTCGCGATTCTCATTTAGTCCACCCCTTCACCTGCCGCTCGCTTGCGTTACACTCTGCGGCCACATGCCTGATCTTTCAGTGAACATCGCCGGCCTGAAGCTGGCCAACCCGACGATGACCTGCTCGGGAACGTGCGGATATGCCTTCGAGTATTCTGATTTTTCGGATCTGTCGAAGCTCGGCGCTTTCGTCACCAAGTCGATTACGCGAGAAGAGCGCGTCGGTAATGAGCCGACGCGAATCGTCGAAGTGCGTGCCGGGATGCTCAATGCGATTGGCCTGGCCAACGTGGGTCTGCAGCGATTCCTGAACGAAAAGGTTCCGCTGCTCAAGAAGATGCCGTGCCCGGTCATCGTGAACGTGGCGGGACATTCGTTCGACGATTACGTCGAAACCTGTGCGGCAATGGATAGCCTGGATTGCGTGGCGGCCGTGGAGCTGAACGTGTCATGTCCGAATGTGAAAGACGGCTTGACGTTCGGCACGCACCCTGGCCGGCTGCGTGAGCTGTGCGGGCAGGTGAAAAAGGCGCTGCCCAGCAAGCCATTGATCGTGAAGCTTTCACCGAATGTAGAAGACGTCACGGTGACCGCCAAGGCGGCCATCGAAGGCGGAAGCGATGCGCTGTCGCTGGTGAACACCTTCACCGCCATGGCGATCGACATTCACCGCCGTCGCCCGCGGCTCGCGAACGTCACCGGAGGTCTTTCCGGACCGGCAATCAAGCCTATCGCCGTTCATATGGTGAGCCGGGTCTATCGCAACGTGGCAAAAGCTGCAGGCATTCCGATCATCGGCATGGGAGGGATCCAGACCTGGCAGGATGCGGTGGAATTCATCCTTGCGGGCGCAACGGGCGTGGCCATTGGCACATCGCTCTTTGTCGATCCGGCGACGCCCGAAAAAGTCTGCAAGGGTATTAGCGAATATATGCAGAAGCAGGGCGTCGAGCGGCTCAGCGATCTCGTCGGCGCGCTGGAACTGCCGGGCGATCAGCCGAAAAAGGCGCCCTATCCGTGATGCGATTTGGGTTCATCCTGGCCGCTCTTCTCTCTCTTTCGCCCGCGATGGGCCAGGTGCCGGCCGCGATCCCGGTGGGGCTGGATGCCTATCGCATGTGGGACCAGTGGCCCATGCAGCGCATCGGCTGCCGGGCCTACATGCGAAGCACTTATGACCGTCGGGGCGGCAACGAAGGCGCGGACGCCAGTCATTTCCTCTATCAGACGGCTGACGATTTCAACGTCGCGCTGGACGTGCAGGGAACAGGCCTGCTTTGCTTCGTGCGCTATAACCACTGGCATGGAAGCCCGTGGCATTTTGTTGTCGATGGCGCGGATCACATCATCACAGAAACCTCCACGGACGATCCCAATCACCCGGCAAAGGATTCAGTCTTTGAGCCGCGCTCGGCTCTTCCCAATCCGTTGACCTGGACCTGGTCGCAGACGAAGGGAGCCGACCTGTCCTGGGTGCCGATCGGCTTTACGCGATCGTTCCAGATGGCCTACTCGCGCACGCATTACGGCACCGGGTATTACATCTATCAGCAGTTTGTGCCCGGCACGAAATTGTCGAAGCCAATCGAGAGTTGGGATGGCAAGACGCCACCGGCTAAGGATGTGTTGGACCTCATTTCGCGGGCAGGCTCCGATATTTCGGGCGTTTCTATGCCGGCCATTGCATCCACTCATGATATTCCCGCACATAACGGCGTCGTCATCGCGACGCTCTCCGGAGCCCAAGTCATCCGCGCCTTGGAGTTCACCGTCCCGCGTGAAAACGCAATCGATTTTTCGAATGTTCGCCTGCGCATTACATGGGACGGTCGCGCGGAGCCTTCGGTCGATGCACCCATCGCGCTGTTCTATGGAGCCGGCACGCTCTACAACCGCGACGGGCGCGAATATCTGGTCAAAGCATTTCCCGTTAATATCCGTTTCACTGCCGATCGCGTTCATTTGTCCTGCTGCTTTCCGATGCCGTTTTTCAAGTCGGCAAAGATCGAACTGCTCGGCGACGATAAACCCATTCCCGGCGTTCAAAGCTCCATTCGAACAATCCCCTTCAAAGGCGATCCGCAGGACGTCGGCTATTTCCACGCCACCTATCGCGATCATTCATCGCCGCGCGCTGGAGAAGATCTTCTTCTGCTCGACACCCGCGAAGCCGAAGGCGGCGGCAACTGGACCGGCAGCTTCATCGGCACCTCCTTCATCTTCTCCGACCGCGCGAACCTGAACACGCTCGAAGGCGATCCTCGGTTCTATTTCGACGACAGCAATACGCCTCAGGCGCAGGGCACCGGCACCGAGGAATGGGCCGGCGGCGGGGACTACTGGGGCGGGCAGAATATGACGCTGCCTTTCGCCGGCCATCCCACCGGCGCGCGAAACCCGAAGGAAGCCAAAAACAAACTGGATCAAATCGAATCAGGCTATCGCTTCCTGCTTGGCGATCTGATGCCCTTCGGTCGAAATGCCCGCATCACCCTCGAGCATGGCGGCACCAACGAATCGGCCGAGCATTACCAGACCGTCGCCTACTGGTATGGATTGCCCGGCGCATCGCTGGTTCTGACCGACCAGTTGCAGATTGGCGACGCTGCCAGCGAAAAGCAGCATGCCTACGTTTCACCCGAAGCTTCCGCGCCCTACGAGATTCATTCCCGATATGAGTGGGGCGTCGATCATCTCAAAGACGTCGAAGTCTTCCCCGAGTCATCCGACCATGGCCGCACCACGCACGGAAGCAGCAGCTTCACCCTCGAGCTCGATCCGCAAAACCGCGGCGTGATGCTCCGCCGCAAGCTCGATTACCAATACGCCAATCAGCAGGCGGAGGTGTTCGTCGCGGACGCAGCCGACGACGATGCGAAATCCGATTGGCAACCCGCCGGCATCTGGTACCTCGCCGGCTCCAACACCTGCGTCTACTCCAATCCCAAAGAGGAGCTCGGCGTCACGCAGCATCACGTGGAAACGTCCAACCGCCGGTTTCGCGATGATGAATTCCTTCTGCCGCTCGCGCTGACGCAGGGGCGCAAATCGATACGCGTGAAAGTCACCTTCAAACCCATCCAGCGAACGCTCTTCCCCAACGGCCCTGCGATGGAATCAGCCTGGAGCGAAATTCGATACGACGCTTATTGCTTTGTAACGCCGCGGAACTGAGCCGCAGGCTATTGGGAATCTTTTTCGCGCCGGTCTTCGCGCGTTGGTGTTTGCTTCGCTTTTCCATCTGACTGGCCCGGCTTTCGGCTTTCGCGTCCCGAGGCATATTCCTTCAACGCTCGAACTTCTTTGGGGGAAAGGGGACGGAACTCGCCGGATGCGAGTTTTTCGAGGGCGAGCGGACCCATTTTGATTCGGATCAGCTCGCGCACCTTGTGGCCGCGATCGGCGAGGATTCGACGGATCTGACTGTTGCCGCCTTCTTTTAAGGTCATTTCCAGGATCGTTTGTTCGTTTTCACGATGGAGGATCTTAACCTGGCTGCGCGCGGTTTTGACGCCTTTGCCGGTCTTGGGATCAGCAAGCCAGACGCCTTTTTCCAATTCCTCGATGATCTGCGGCGACACGAATCCATCCACCGTCGCCCGATAGGTTTTGAGCACGCCAAAGCGCGGATGAGTGAGCTGGTGCGTCAGCTCGCCGTCGTTAGTCAGAAGCAGCAGGCCTTTTGATTCGGCATCGAGCCGGCCAACCGGGTAGACGCGGGGGAAATCATCGGGCAGCAGGTCGATCGCGCGGCGCTGCACGCCTTGCGAGACGTTGGTGGTGTAAACGCCCTTGGGCTTGTTCATCAGGACGTAAATTCGCTCGCCGGTGGCATCACCGCCGCGCCGGCCTCGTAGGCGCACGACTTCACCATCGACGGTGATCTTGTCGGCCTGCGGATCGACCATCACGGGCAGATCGTTGACGGTCTTTCCGTTCACGGTGATTCGCCCCTGAAGCACCATCTGCTCGATATTTCGGCGGGAATCGACCCCGGCGTTGGCCAGCAGTTTTTGAATGCGTTCTTTCATTTCAATTGCAATATGGTAGGGGGGCTGGCAGATGCGCGGAGAAGATTATTTGGGAACGGTGATTTCGAGCCAGGAGCAGGCATTCGTCGATTGCATGACTGGCTTCTTCAAGGCGGCTGGAAGCAGAACGGTTTGGCCGATGGTGATCGATGTTTCATGCGAGCTGCCGCTGCTTCGAATGAGAGCTCGGCCTTCGAGCATCATCATGATTCGCATTTCTCCGGAAGGAAGCTCATGGGTCGATCGCGCCGGCATCGCTCCGCGCTTTATTTCAAAGAAGGGCGATCGAACCATCATTGAACCCGCATCTGCGCGATTCATGACTGGTGCAGGTGCAGGCGTGTTGAAATCAATGCATTCCAGCGCCTCCTCCACATGCAGTGTGCGCGGCTTTCCTGTCGAGGAATCGATGCGGCCAAAATCATAAACGCGAAACGTTGTGTCGCTTGGTGTCTGTACTTCGGCAACCAACATTCCCGCTCCCAGGGCATGTACGGTGCCGCTAGGAAGGTAATGGCAATTGCCGGCTTGTGCAGGAATGGTGGCGACCTGCCGCTCGACTTCGTTTGTCATGATGGCGCGACGAAACTGCTCGCGATTTGTGCCCGGCACAACGCCAATCAGGAGACGCGAATTCGGCTCGTTCTGCATGACGAACCAGGCTTCAGTTTTGAGATGTGCGCCTGGATGGCCGCCGGCATACTTTGCATCGGGATGCACCTGCACCGACAAATCTTCGCGCGCGTCGAGGAATTTGATCAGCAACGGAAACTGCCCCGCGGGTCCGATCGGTGCCGCGTTGCCCAGTAAGTCACTGGAGAACTCCGCAACCACCCAATGCAGCGTTCGTCCCGCATACTCGCCATTGATGATTCGGCTGCTGACCCAATCCTTCGAACCTTCAACCACGCCCGGCGGAAAGTCGTAGATCTCCCAACTTTCGCCGATCAGTTTTTCCGGAGGAAGATGCTTGCCCAGCAATCGCTCAAGCTTCCGGCCGCCCCAAATTTTCTCTACCAGTCGAGGCTCGAACTTGAGCGGATATAGTCCCATGATGCCCGTTTAGATCGCAATACTTGCAGAAGCAGCAGAGCCGAATCATCGACACGAACGCCGGCTCCCAACACGATCTGCGATCATATCGCCATTGGCGCGGAAAGAAACGCGCGCAAGAAGAACCGGCAGGGCGAGCGAGAAATCAACTCGCCGCTGCCGGTGCACTTCCAAAATAGAAACCGTGCCAGCCGCTCGATTACGGATTGGTGTGGGTTTCAGTGTGGGTGGTCGTCCCACTTGGCGTTTCGGTCGTCTTGGTCTTAGAAGTCGAGGTGCTGCCATTCGGCTGCACTGTGGTCTTATCATGCTCGGTCGTCGTGCCACGATCGTCGCAACCGGTCAGCATCGGAAACGTGGCCAGCGAAGCGCCAAGCAACGCAACTGCAAAAAACTTCCTCATGTTTATCGCTCCTTTTTATTGCGACCATTCGCAACGAACTGATCCAATGCAAACAGTGGGCCAGCAAAAATGGTTCGGTCGCGGCCACTTGGCCGGAGGCGGCAGTTCGCCTAAAGTTGGCAGCAAGTGCGGTAAAAAGGGCGAGTTTTCAGGATTATTAAGGGAGCAATCGATGCCGGACCCAGCCATGCCAACCCCGACGCCTTCCAACACGATTCAATATGATGACTTTGCCAAGCTTGAATTGCGCGTGGCGACTGTCATTGAATGTAAGGCGCATCCCAACGCCGACAAATTGCTGGTGCTGCAGGTGGACCTGGGGACGGAAAAACGGCAGATCTGTGCTGGCCTCCGGCAGCATTACCAGCCGGAGCAATTGGTGGGGAAGCAGATCGTCGTCGTCGCAAACCTTGCCCCCCGACAGATGCGCGGGGAGATCAGCCAAGGGATGCTGCTGGCGGCCAGCGATTCGACAACTCAACGCGTCATTGTCGTAGCACCCGCCGAGAGCGTCGCAGCCGGCAGCAAAGTCAGTTGACATTGGGCGGGCAGCACATCGAATCATTTGTCGATCGAAGTTCCCTGATCACTAGCACATGTTGCGCGAATTGCACATTTCGAATCTGGCCGTCATTTCTGACGTGCGCATGGAGCTGGATGCCGGTCTGAATTGCTTCACCGGAGCTACCGGAGCGGGCAAAAGTCTGGTGATTGGAGCCATCGAGATCCTCCTCGGACTTCGCAATCCTGCGGAGATGTTGCGCCCTGGAGCCGATGAGGGGCGAGTCAGTGGTGTCTTTGAAATCCGCAATCCGCAGTTACTTGATTCGATTCAGCAGTTGACGGATGTCCCCGTCGCCGCTGATGGCGGAGAGTTGCTGATCACCCGCCGGCTTTATGCCAGCGGCCGAAGCTCGGTGAGTTTGAACGGCAATCCGATCACCTTGGGGATGCTGAAACAGGTTGCCGATCTGCTGGTGGATGTGCATGGGCAGCATGATCACCAGTATTTGCTGCGGCCATCAAATCAGATGGATGTGCTCGACCAGTTCGGCGGACTCTCGACGCTGCGAATTCAATATCACGAGCTGTTTACACGAGTAACGCAGTCGATGCAGCGCATCACCGAGCTGTCGGCCCATCGTGCTTTGCGCGATCAGCAGCTCGAGCTGTATCGCTTTCAGGCCGACGAAATCGATGCGGCAGCGCTCGATCCAGCCGAGTATGCGGAACTGCGGTCGCGGGCCTCGATGCTGCAGAACCTGGAGAAGCTCAAGAAAGAAACCGGAGCCGTTCACTCTGCACTGTATGAAACTGACGGCGCGGTGCTCGAGCGGCTCAAGATGATGGGAGCGATCCTCGCGGACCTGTCGATCCTCGATCCGCAGATTCGGCCAATGGCCGACAGTATGCGCGATGCCAGCATTGCATTGGAAGAAGTGGCATTCGATCTGTCGCGTTACATCGACAAGCTGGATCTGGATCCCGGTGAGATCGAAGAAGTCACCGATCGGCTCAACACGCTCAATCGCTTGCTCAATAAATATGGCGATCCGATCGAGACGACCATCGCCCATCGAGAAGAAATTGGGCGAAAGATTGTCGAACTGGAGCGCGCGACCGATGATCTTACCAAGCTTCAGAAAGAGCTGGCTCCAACACTGAAGGAACTGGAAGAAAAGGGCCGGCAGCTTTCTGTGCAACGTCAGACCGTCGCCCGGCGGCTTTCTCCACTGGCCGAAAAGGAACTGGCGCAATTGGGAATGGATAAGGTGAAGTTCACTGTGACCTTCGCGCCGGCTCAAGGCGCGCTGGCGGGACAGGACCTGCCGGCCAGCGCAAGCGGATTCGATGCCATCGAGTTTGTCGTGCAGACCAATCCGGGCCTCACACCACAGCCTTTACGCAAGATCGCTTCGGGCGGCGAGCTTGGTCGGATCATGCTGGCGCTCAAGGGAATCCTGGCGCAAGGCGATCGCATCAGCGTCCTAGTCTTCGATGAAATTGACGCCAACGTCGGCGGGCGGCTTGGGTCGGTGATCGGCCGAAAGCTCCGCGCGCTGGCGGGTCATCACCAGGTGCTTTGCATCACGCATTTGCCGCAGATCGCCAGCTATGCGAATCGGCATCTGACGGTGCGAAAGGAATCGGCCGGCAAGACGACCGAAACCAAAGTTCGCGTGATGGAAGGAGCCGACCGATTGAACGAACTTGCGGAGATGGTGGGGGGCCAACGGGTGACTGATATCACGCGCGCCCAGGCACAGGAGCTGCTCGATGCGGCACGTCGTGATATCGAGGAAGATCACGCCACTCCATCATCTCCGGCAGAAAAGTCAGCCAAAGGCGCCCGAGCCAAGGCAAGAGCCTAGGTATTCGATCTGAAGGATTTTCTGAATCAATCAGCACTGATAGATCACATGACACGGGGGCTTTTGTCGCACCCGCAGTTCGATATGCTATCCTTGTGGCCGCTCGCGTGTCAGAGGATTTGAAGGATGGCTAGACAAATGAAGCGAAACAACATCTCGTTAGTTGCACGATTCGGCTGGACTGGCGCACTGCTCGCAGCGCTGTTTGCCGGCGGCTGCCTGGTGACCTCGCATTCCAATCAGAGCCGAAGCGGCAAGTACGTTTCTGATGCCACGATGAAACAGATCCAGCCAGGCCAGACCTCATCGTCGTGGGTGTTGGCCACTCTCGGGCCGCCGAGCGAAGATGATCGACTGGAAGATGGCACCCATATCTACAAGTACAACTACACCGAGCGAACAGACAGCAGTGGAACCGTATTCCTGCTCTTCGCCGGCAACGATGTGAAGGAGAAAGCCGGTACGGTCTACATCGAAGTCAAGAACGGTGTCGTCACCCGCGCCTGGCGCGGCGCCTGACATCACATCGCGCTTTGCTAAGCAATTGTAGAATATAAAATCACTTGACTTTTAACGTTTAGCGGGCGGGCTTGCCCGCCGTTGCGCGCGCCTCTCAATGCAGCGACTAATCTCGGCGCCCACCGCACTTCGTCCCCTCACCCCTTCGTATTCGGCGGCTGCTTCTTCCACGCATTTTGATCCCGCTCCAGTCCCTCAGCCACGAGACGAATCAGCTTCACCACATCAGCCGACGAAAGCTGCGAATGATCCCGCATGATTTCCCGGACCATGCGCCGGCAGACAGCCGGTGGTTCGATCAGCCGGCGAAGCATCCAGTTCAGAACATCCGGCAGATCGCGAGCCGACAGGCGATTTTCTTCGACCCGATCGGCAAACCAGCGTAAGTATTGGGAGTCGCTCCGTTGCGTCATGGCAAACCACCGGGCCTTTCCGCAAAACGGACCATCGGCCAAATGGCCGATAAAAAAAACAGGGCGAGGGTACGCCAGCAGAGGCTCCGCGTCCCTCGCCCCGACTCCCCTCCGCTCCGTGTCCATCCCAATCAAGGGTGTAAATTCACAGCAGGTGCAAAGATGGCTCCAGAGCCGCACCCCGGTTCGTCTACCTTCCCGGGAACGCCGTGAGGGTGAAATTATCCGGTTGGCCACCTGCCGGACAATCGGGGCCGGCCCCTATTTTTGGAGAAAAGTGAAACTTCTGATTGGCGATGGACTAGCTCCAAAATCTATCGGCCCACATTCAAATCTGGGCCCGCCCTCAGCTCTGAACTCGCGTGTGCTCAATGGCATAACGCAATAATTCTCCGCTGCTTACAAGATTGAGCTTCTGCTTGATATGCTCGCGGTGGGCCTCGACAGTCTTCCCGCTGATATACAGTTCGTCGGCGATTTCTTTGACGCTCATGCCCCGGCCGATGCATCGCAGAATCTGCAATTCGCGATCGGTCAGGCGATCGACCCCGCCCGAGGCCCGGCCGGTTTCTCCATCTTTCCGCGTCGCCAGCTTCGCGGCCATCTGCTCGCTGACGTAAACATCGCCCCGCAGGACCGCTCGAATCGCATTCACCACCGACTTGGCCGCCTCCGCTTTCATGATGTATCCGCGGGCTCCGGCGCGCAGCGCCCGCTCGGCATACACCTCTTCGTCATACATCGAAAGCACAAGCGTCAGCAGCTTCGGGAATTTTGCCCGCACGGCTTTGATCAATTCCAATCCATCGCCGTCGCGAATCGCCAAGTCGATCAGCGCCAGGTCCGGCTTGCAATCTTCGATGGCCTTCGTCGCGGTCTGCACGCCATCGGCTTCGCCGCAGACCAGGAGGTCTTCCTCGGCGTTGATCATGGTGGTCATGCCATGCCGCAAAATCGGATGATCATCAACCAGCAGAATTCGCGCTTTGCTCGGCAGGTGTGGATTCATTGTTGTGCGTCTCAGATGGTATCTGCGGCTCGGGCAGGAGCGGTATCGTAAGCTGGCAGGTCACGATCGTCCCCGCCACCTCCGCCCTGGCCACCGTCAGCAGCGCGCCGATCATTCGGGCGCGGTGCCGCATGGTCCGCAGCCCCAGCCCCTCGGTCGTGCCCTCGTCGTTGATTCCAACGCCATCGTCCTCGACCGTCAAGATCACGCGCCCACCCACGCGGACCACATCGATGTAGATGTTGCGTGCCTTGCCGTGCCGGATGGCGTTGTTCGTCGCCTCCTGCACTATTCGATACAAATGAAGCGGCGCGGCGCTGTCGCTCAAGGGCAACGGATGCTCGCATTCCACATGACACTGCACACGAAACATTCCCTGCACGTTCGACGCTAATTCCTGCAGCGCCGGCCCGAGGCCCGCCGTTTCCAATAAAGGCGGCTGAAGCCCGCGCGCCAAATCCCGCGCCCGTCGCACCGCGCCTTCGAGCAGATCCACGATATGCGCCGCCGCCTCGGCTTCCCCCGGCATTCGTGATTCCAGCTTCTGCTGCAGCACTCTTCCAAGAAATGTAATCCCCGCCAGGTGCTGGCACAGATCGTCGTGCAGGTCCTGGCCGATGCGCTGCCGTTCGCGCTCGCTGGCTTCGAGAATCTGCTTGGCGACGCGCCTTCGCTCGGTCACATCGTGGAAATACCAGACGCGCCCGTAGCTGTATCCCTCGGCATCGCGCACCGAAGCCGAGTAGCACTCCAGCGTCCGCCCGTCCTCGAACTGCAAACTGATTGGCTGCTCCGATTCCGGATCGGCCAGCACATCCGCATCGCCAAGCGGATGCTGATGATCGGACAATCGCGTGCGCATCGCCGCGATCAAATTCGCGATCGATCCTGAAACTGCGTCGGCCGGCAATTCCCAAAGCTCCAGCAGCCTGCGATTGCGGAAGATCACCCGCCCGTCGGTCGAAACCACCAGAATTCCGTCGCGCGAGGCATTGCTCTGCGCCTGCAAAAGCGAAGTTTGAAATTGCAACTCCGACGTGCGCTGGCGCACGCGCCAATCGAGTTCCAGGCTCAGCGTGCGATAGGATTGCTCGCTCTGCCGGGCCGATTCGGCATCCGCTTCCGCGCGGCGTTTCGATCGATAGAGCGCTCCGCTGAGCCAACTGATCTGCGCGCCGACCAGCATGAAGACCATGATGTTGGGAATGTCGCCGTTCGAATAAGAAAATCTTCCCCGCGGGAGCAGCAGGAAATAGTCGGCCACCGCCACGCTCACGAGCGTCGCCAATAGCCCTGGACCCGTCCCGCCATACCAGGCGGCAATCATGACGGCAGGCGTAAAGAACAAAAACGGCCCGCCGCGATCGTCGATCACTTTTCCGACGATGAGCCGAACGACGAGTGACACCGCGACCGCGAGCAGCGCCACGCCGAATCGCGCGCCGCGCGATCGCGGAAAAGTCGCTGACTTGCGGGGCACAATAGTCCCTTGAGGCGCCTGATTCACAACCGGCGCGCCCGCGCGCGGCATCACCGCGGTCCGCGCGCCCGCGCTTCCCATCAACCGAGGTTCTGCATTGGAAACCGCCGTCACCGTGGCCCGTGATTGTACCCGATTTTGTTGTTTCCGGTGTGATTCTCATGAGGGCATCACCGCGCCATGACGCACGAAGACGTCGCTCGGATTCCCGTCGAAGAAGCGCCCGACGAGTCGGGCGGCTAAATCCTGGGGCCTCTTCCGCTGCTCATGGCTCCCACCTCACCGACACAACGTCGTGCATCAAATGCACCAAAATGCACCACTTTTTCGATTTTTTTGGGCTCCTCCCCGACAGATTGACGGGGATGCCAGTTCCAGTGCTCACTGTGCGAAGGCTGGTGGCTCGAGCCGCTGCCCTCACTGCTTGTATTACGAACTCGCTCATCGGCACTTGGGCACTCATGACCATTCCCTTTCGCCGTCCTATGTTACAATTAAACGACTGCGAAGCCATACTATACCCTAATACGGCGGGGTCAACTATTTGTTTCGGAAAATTTTGGTAATAATTAGGGTCGCGCACCGCGCACCACATGATGTCATATTCACGTCAGTAAATATGACCCGAGCAATCTTCTGGGTTGCCAAGCCCGTTCCACCTTATTTCAGCACTCATAGAACGCTGAATTGTCTCAGGGTCCAATAACTGTTTGTTCGCTACGTGAGGCTGGCGGCGGCTTACAAATTCCGATTGGTAACTTGCCTGCCCACCAAGTCGGTTGTAGATTTCTTCACCTTAATCGAGGCCGGCCGCGCCCTGCGTGTCATTGCGCCGACGGCCTTTTCCCCGGATTTCTTACAAGAAAACCTCCAAGGAGCCTCCGTGTCACCTGAATTTCGCCGAAAGACTCACCTGTTTACCAGCGAATCCGTAACGATGGGCCATCCCGATAAAGTGGCCGACCAGATTTCCGATGCCGT